>ENA-UONQ01000016-UONQ01000016.1-human-gut-metagenome-genome-assembly--contig:-CS26-NODE-16-length-211819-cov-29.334632_pt1 | contig 211819 bp, 182 predicted proteins | sample MGYA00242460_ERZ724007 | MGnify/ENA metagenome assembly ERZ724007
AACGGTGCAGACAAATATGATTTCCTTCGTGAGCCATGGAGCTGGGATTCTAAAAATTTCGTGAAGCTCTGCTTCACAAAATTTTTGCTCAGAAGCCCAGCGGAATGCCTGGCGAACAGGAACATCATATTTCGTCTGTACCGTTTTTCTTTTCATAAACCTATAAAATCACGACTTGTGAGAGGACGCTTATATCTGCCCTTCACACCCTAAGAAAGCACCACAAAATCTGCTACTCCACGGTAAGTTAAACTCCGGTTATGCTTCCAGTTTCAAAATATAAATGCAGTTCGGTTTGTCAACCTTGATCGGTTTTCCTTCCCAGATAGAGTATTTCTTCTCGTAGTCCACTGCATAAAATGCAATATCATTGGATGCATTATTCAGAGTCAGATAATGTTTTTCATCCGGGAAGATTGCAAGCATCTTAGGGAAATCGCTGCAGACTCTCGTCTGGAATGTGACGGAAAGAGTTCCCTCTTTTGGATCGATCGCATAGCAGATAACAGAGTTTACACCAGAATTACTTACATATAAATACTTTCCGCTCTTGGAAACTTCCATACCGGATGCTGCGCAGACATCATCATCTTTTGGTCCCATCGTGGTGATCGTCTGGATTTTTTCAAATACAGGCATATCATCCACAATCTTATAACTGTACACTTCTACCTGATTCAGCAATTCGTACAGAATATATGCAAATCTGCCGTCTCTGGAGAAACGGATCATACGAGGAGCTGACTCCAGTGGTCCACGGATAATATCAACCAGCTCTAATTTTCCGTATTCATAATCGACACGGTAAATTTTTACCTGATCCAGTCCGTTATCAACTGCACAGAGGAACTTCTGATCCGGAGTCAATTTTACGCAGTCTACATGTGGTATAAAATTACGCTGTGCAATACTTCTTCCCATTCCCTTGTGGAAAATACCATCTGCGATATCACCAATACTTCCATCTTCATTCAGACGCATCATGGTAACACGTCCATCATGGTGTCCGCCTACAAAAAGATAACGGTTCTCATCATCTACTTCGACATAACATCCTCTCATACCACCAATCCACTGTTCGTTGATCGGTTCGAGATCCCCGTCTTTTAAAATTTTGAAAGCTTCCACACCTTCATCTGCAATAGAATAAAGGAATTTTCTGTTCCTGGATACAACAAGATCAGACGGATTATTGATTGGAACAACTTTGCGTTCCTTCATATAACCTTTCGTTACATCAACATCATAAATATGAATTCCTACACTGTTCTCATGGGTATAGGTGCCCACATATGCAACATATTTTTCCTGTGCCATACTCGTAACCATTCCTTTCCAGTCCGTTTATTGTGATTCAGCTCCATGTAAACTGCTGAACTGTCACTCCTGCCTACTCTTTTCTGCGTAAAATATCATACATTTCCAATGGATGTCCCAGATCGATATATAATACCTGTTTTGGATGCGGCGCAGATTCCATTTCATTGCCCTCTTCATCCACAATGCGTTTTACCGTAACTTCAATATTCTCTCCATCCGGCTTCATCACTTCTATCTGCTCACCAACGGAAAACTTATTACGCTGTTCAATACGATATAGCCCTTCTTCATTTGTCCCGCCCACGATACCGAGGTATGTGTATTCTTTCAAATAAGTATTGTTATCGTAAATCTGCGCTTCATCCGATGGCTTTCCGTAAAAGAAACCAGTGGTAAACTGACGGTAAGTGCAGTTTGAGATCTGATCTAAATACCATGGCATATTTTGCTGATAAAGCTCCGGTGATTTCTTATAATCATCAATTGCCTTACGATATGTTCTTGCCACAGTCGCAACATAGAGTGCTGTCTTCATTCTACCCTCTATTTTAAAACTGTCAATACCTGCATCAAAAAGATCTGGAATATGTTCGATCATGCAGAGATCTTTTGAGTTAAAAATATAAGTTCCACGCTCATTTTCATATACCGGCATATATTCATTTGGTCTGGTCTCTTCCACGATGGAATACTTCCATCTGCACGGATGTGTACATGCTCCCTGATTTGCATCTCTCCCGGTAAAATAATTGGAAAGCAGGCAGCGTCCGGAATAGGAAATACACATTGCGCCATGGATAAATGTCTCGATCTCAAGATCATCCGGGATATGTTCCCGGATCTCTTTGATCTCTGCGATCGATAACTCTCTTGCAGAGACGACACGCTTTGCCCCGAGTCCATACCAGAACAGATAAGTCGCATAGTTTGTGTTATTCGCCTGTGTGCTGACATGGCGCTCGATCTCAGGACAGACCTCTTTTGCAATCTGGAATACGCCCGGATCCGCAATGATCAGCGCATCCGGTTTTATTTCCCTTAACTCTTTGAAATATTCCCGCACACCCTCAAGATCGCCGTTGTGCGCCAGAATATTTGCAGTGACATAAACCTTTACATCATGCGCATGTGCAAATTCAATTCCCTCTTTCATTTCTTCCATGGAAAAATTTTTTGCTTTCGCACGCAGTCCAAATGCCTCGCCACCAATATATACTGCATCTGCGCCATAAATAACAGCTGTTTTTAATACTTCAAGGCTGCTTGCCGGTATTAAAAGTTCCGGTCTTCTCATTCCTTTTGTATCCTTCCTTTCCTATTTCTTCACACTCACGGTAATTCCATCTCCGATCGGTAACACCGAAGTCACCAGCTCGTCGGAATGTGTCAGTTCGTACAGATATTCCCTCATTCTCTTATAAATCGTACGGTTTCTTCTCGTCACAATAAAATGGGATTCGATAATATCTCCGTCCTGCAAAACATTGTCTGATACCAGAATCCCTTCCGGTTTTAACAATCTTAAGATTTCCGGCATAAAATGGATATACTGCCCTTTTGCGGCATCCATAAAAATAAAATCAAACGGTTCCCGCAATTCTTTTAAGATATCTGCTGCATCCCCCTCTAAGAGGGTGATCTGTTTTTCTTTTCCTGCCCGCACAAAATTTTGTTTTGCAATGGGAATTCTTTTTTCATAATTCTCAATTGTGGTGATTTCACATGGGATTGGATTGTATTCAGCCATTAAAATTGCTGAAAATCCAACTGCTGTTCCAACTTCAAGGATTCTTGCGGGTCTTTTTATCGATAAGATCAGTTTCAGAAAACTCTGCATTTCCTTGCGCACGATCGGCACATAGGTTTCTAATGCCTCGCGTTCTATCTCATCTAAAATCTCTGTATTCCCGGTATCCAGGGAATTGATATATGTTACCAGTCTCTCGTCAACGATCACTTCTATTCCTCTCCTGTGACTGTATCTGCATCTGTCTGTGTATCGGTTGTCTCTTCAGTTGTCTCTTCGGTAGTGCCTGTGACCGTCTCCGTGTCATCTGTAGAACTCTGCTCCGGTTCTGCTGCCATAAGCACCATCATGTCTCTCGCTGTCATGGACGTATTCAATGTATAGACGCCGGAATGAAGCCTGCCGGAGTAAGCAGACACTTTTAACTGTACAAAAAAGAGCTTTGCATTCTCCACAAGACCTTTTTCTTTCAGTTCCTTTGCGATGTCCATGTCTGACATGTCGTCTGAGATCTGGACGACAACATCCCTGCCCGGCTCTGCATCGACAGGTGCCTCCGTAAATACACGATAGCCAAAATCATAGCAATATGTTCCAATTTTCACAAATCCGATCAATACAAGCAAAATGACAAGTATTGAAAAACTAATGCTGACAAAACGAAAAACTACTTTGTTCAAATTCATCTCTTCCCTCATGATTCCTCAAAGCCAACTTCAAATTCCAGTCCCTCGATCAAAGTCCAGTTGATCTGCTGCACAATTTTGCAGAGTGCATTTTCTGCTGCAAGATACTCTGACACCATAGGATTCTTCCGAAACTCCCGGTACTCATTCTCCATGCGGTCTGTCTCTTCATACAGATCCACAGTTCCCTGACTGTTCTGCAGCAGATAATTTTTCTTACGAAATTCTGTGATCTGGCTTTCCAGTTTTGGAAAGCCATGTACCTTTTCCTTAATTGCCTGATATCGGATGAATTCCTCACTGTTTCTGATTGCAGTCATTAATCCATCCATAGCATCTTCTATCTGACTCATATCTGCTCCCAAGCTGCTTTTTTCAAGTGCTTTATACTTCCATAATAATTGGCATGATCATCGGACGTCTCTTTGTCTCTTTCCATACAAAATCACTGAGAGAATCTTTGATCTCTGTCTTGATCTTGCCCCAGTCTGTGATGCCTTTATCCATGCAGTACTGCATTCTCTCATCCAGTACCTGCTTTGCTTCCTCCATGAGTGTCTCTGCACCGCGGACATAAACAAATCCACGGGATACGATATCAGGTCCTGCAAGCACCTGTCCGGAGCCGCCTTCCAATGTCAATACAACAATGATAATACCATCTTCTGCAAGATGCTGTCTGTCTCTCAATACGATATTGCCGACATCTCCGACGCCAAGTCCATCTACCATGATCGCTCCGGTATGGACTTTTCCGGTCACTGCCGCGCTCTCCTCGTCGAGTTCTAATACGTCGCCGGAAGATAAGATAAAGATATTGTCCCTGTCAATTCCAAGTTCCTCTGCCACTCTCGCCTGTGCGATCAGATGACGGTATTCTCCATGCACCGGAATCGCATATTTCGGTCTCACCAGAGAGTAGATCAACTTAATCTCCTCCTGACACGCATGACCGGATACATGTACATCCTGGAAAATAACCTTTGCACCTTTCATGGACAGTTCATTGATAATATTGGAAACTGCCTTCTCATTTCCAGGGATTGGGTTGGAACTTAACACGATCGTATCGTTTGGCTTGATCGTCACTTTGCGGTGAATGCCGGATGCCATTCTCGACAGTGCCGCCATGGACTCTCCCTGACTTCCGGTTGTAATAATGACAGTCTGTTCATCCGGATAATTTTTTAACTGTTCAATATCGATCAGTGTGTTATCCGGGATATTAATATATCCAAGTTCGCTTGCAGTGCCGATAATATTTACCATACTACGGCCTTCCACGATCACTTTTCTTCCATTCTTATACGCTGCATTGATGATCTGCTGTACACGGTCTACATTCGATGCAAAAGTTGCAATAATGATCCTTGAATTCTTATTATCATCAAAAATGGCATCAATCGTTCTGCCAACAGTCTTCTCTGACATGGTAAATCCCGGTCTCTCTGCATTTGTACTGTCGCACATTAATGCAAGAACTCCTTTTTTACCGATCTCACCAAATCTCTGAAGATCGATCGCATCTCCAAATACCGGTGTGTAATCTACTTTAAAGTCTCCGGTATGCACAACAATTCCTGCCGGTGAATAAATAGCAAGTGCTGCAGCATCCTGAATACTGTGGTTTGTCTTGATAAATTCCACACGGAAACATCCAAGGTTGATATGCTGTCCGTATTTTACAACTTTACGTTTTACTTTTGTGAGCATATTGTGCTCTTTTAATTTGTGTTCGATAATACCATTGGTAAGTTTTGTTGCATAAATCGGTGCATTTACCTCTTTTAATACATAAGGGATCGCACCGATATGATCCTCATGACCATGTGTGATAAAAAATCCCTTTACTTTATCAATGTTGTCTTTCAAATAGGTAATATCCGGGATCACAAGATCGATTCCATACATGTCGTCTTCCGGGAATGACAATCCGCAATCCACAACAATAATACTGTCCTCATACTCAAAAGCTGTAATATTCATTCCGATCTGCTCTAATCCGCCAAGTGGAATGATCTTAAGTTTTGAGGAATGTTCATTCTGTTTCAAGTCTTTTCCTCCATCTTTATTTTTTCCGCTCTTTTTCACTTTTACAGTCTCTGCAGACGCACTTTTTGTTTTCTTCTCTGCTCTGGCTTTCTTTTCAGCCTTTCCGCCTTTTTCTTCTTTCCCTGCTGCCTCGTCTGTTTTCTTCTTTCTGGCTGTTGTATTCTTTCGTGCCGGTCTGCGTGCAGGTTTCTTCTCTGCCGCAGCATTTTCCATTGTCTCTGTGATCTCTTTACGATTCTCTTCCGCAGTAAGATTTTCTGTTTTATTTTCCTGTTTCTTCAAAATTCCAATTCCATTTCTTAATTTACTAATATTCAATATCTGCATCGTCAATTAATTCCGCAAACACTTTACCAAGAGCTGCAAGTTCGTTGTCATCTTCCACCATCTCGTAGACAACATCATCATTTTCATCTGCAATCTCTTTTAAAATATATGCTTCACTGTCTCCATCCTCTTCTTCTGTTACAAAAAGAAATTTTTTTCCATTGATCTGTGTCTCTTCCAACACATAAAATTCAATTTTCTCTTTTGTGTCCGGATCTGTAAAAATAACTTTTTCCATCTTTCTTCCTTTCTTATATTTTTCTGGTCTGCTGTCGTCATTGGGATTACTTTCTATGGACCTTATTTTTCTTCCGGATGCATTGCAAGATAGTCAAGATACCCCTGCAGGATAAAAACAGCCGCAATCTCATCCACAAACTTTTTGCGGTCTTCCCTGCGGATTCCTGATTCCATCATATGCTTATCTGCTGATACGGTCGTCAGCCTCTCATCCCACAGAATCACATTAAGTCCGGTACGACGCTCCAGCATTTCTTTGAATTCTTTTGTTTTTTCGCAGCGCTCACCCTCTGTATTATTCATATTCTTAGGATAACCCAAAACGATGCGCTCTACGTTATATTCTTTGATAATTTCCTCAATTCTTGCCAGAGACTGGCGCAGTTTATTAGGGGACTGTCTTCTGACGATCTCCAGTCCCTGCGCAGTAAATAAAAGCTCATCGCTGACTGCCACACCGACAGTCTTTGAGCCGTAGTCTAAACCTAATATTCTCATTCAAAATCTCCATGCCTCTGCCCTTCACCCGGACAGACTTTTCCTGTAAGGCATATATTAATCTGTACTTATCCGGTTCTTCTTAAGTACATTAATTCCAATGATTATTCTTAATATATGCTTTCAATACCTCTTCTACTAATTCGTCACGCTCTACTTTCATGATCAGACTTCTTGCATTATTATGACTGGTGATATAAGTAGGATCACCTGACATAATATATCCAACAATCTGATTCAGTGGATTGTATCCCTTCTCGCTCAGTGCACGATACACAATTGCAAGTACATCCTTTACCTGCAGTTCCGGCTCCTTCTCCACTCTGAAATATTGCGTATTATTGATGTTCTGCATATTTGTCACGCCCTTATACTCTTCTTTACTCTATGGTAAGAAAGTAATCCGTAATTATTCAGTACCTTCATAATTACAGTAATCCTCTAGCTTATTCTAATATAGTTTGTCCTAAAATTCAACCATAAGATAGATATCATCTGTCAATCTGCCACGGATCGTTCCTTTCACAAACTGATTCGAAAGGTCAGCTGCCGACTTCACAGCGATCTTTACATACTCTTTTGTGTATCCGGTAAAATATGTTTCACCTTCAAATTCATAAGCCTCTTCCATCAGAGCTGTCACCTGTTTTCCGACATAGTATTCCCGGAATTCTTCAGACATTTTCTTCTCTAACGCCAGAAGGATATTGCTCCGCTCTTTTTTCACCGGTTCCGGGATCTGATGTTCCATCACAGCTGCCTTTGTTCCTTCTCTCTTAGAATACTGGAAGATATGCATTTCATAAAAATGGATACGTTTTAAATATTCTTTTGTAACCGCAAATTCTTCCTCTGTCTCTCCCGGAAAACCTACGATCACATCTGTCGTGATGGCAGGATGGTCAAAATATTTTCTCAGGATCTGACATCCCTCTTCATATTCCCTTGTATCATATCTGCGGTTCATGCGCTGCAGTGTGGCATCGCATCCGCTCTGTAAGGAAAGATGGAAATGCGGACAGATCTTTGGCAGCCCTGCAAGTGCCACCGCAAATCCATCCGTCACGATTCTCGGTTCTAAGCTTCCAAGCCTTATCCGCTCAATCCCATCGACATTATGCACTTCCCGGATCAGATGGAGCAGATCGTCGCCGGTATCTACACCGTAGGAACTCAAGTGGATCCCCGTGAGGACGATCTCCCTGAATCCATGTTCCGCAAGGCGTTTCACTTCCCGGATCACATCTTCAGAATTTCTGCTCCGCACCCTTCCTCTTGCAAAAGGAATGATACAGTAGCTGCAGAACTGGTTGCACCCGTCCTGCACCTTGATAAAAGCTCTGGTGTGCTCTGCGGTGCGCTCTAAGAACATTTCCTCATATTCCTGCTTCTCATGATTGATATCGATCACATTCCCACACTTTCCGTGGTCATTTTCATATGCTTCGAGCATGGAAAGCAATTCATGTTTTTTGTTATTTCCGATCACGATATCCACCGTATCATCAAGCAGTGCCTCTGCCTCTTTTGTCTGCACATAACATCCGGCTCCTACGACGATTGCATCCGGGTTCATCTTTTTCGCCTTATGCAGCATCTGTCTTGACTTGCGGTCTGCCATATTGGTAACGGAACAGGTATTGACCACATAGACATCCGCATATTCTGTGAATGGGACAATCTCATAACCTGCATTTTCTAATATCTGCTGCATTGCCTCTGTTTCATATGCATTTACCTTGCATCCTAAATTGTGCAGTGCGGCTTTCTTATTTATTTTCATTTGATACTCCTATTTTGTGTTGACTTTTCCATAAAAAACCATTACTATAAAGTTAACTTTGATAGTTAATTAAGGAGGTTTTTTATCATGAAAACAGTACAGATTTCTTTAAACTCCATTGACAAAGTAAAATCTTTTGTTAATGCAATCACCCAGTTCGAATTTGATTTCGATTTAATCTCCGGAAGATATGTGATCGATGCAAAATCCATTATGGGTATTTTCAGTTTAGATTTATCCAAACCAATTGATTTAGCAATTCATGCTGAAAGCAATATGGATGAAATCATGGAAGTATTAAAACCATATTTAGTTTAATCATTTCCGAAGATTTGAGCCACAGAAGATACGTTCTGTGGCTTTTTCTTTTTGCAGCAGACAGTTCCTTTTTCTGATACTGCCTGCTTTTTTGTTTTATCCCTCAATGTGGATCACTTCTACCGTATCAATGGCTTCCTGCATTAATGCATCAATCTTTTCGCTTAACTTTCTCTCATCATTATGGATCACATTTAAGTTCGGTTTTGTCACCGGATGTTTTGCCACAAAAATGGTACAGCAGTCTTCGTATGGAAGAATGGATGTCTCATATGCATCGATTTTTTCAGAGATCGTGACGATTTCCTGCTTGTCAAATCCAATGAGCGGACGATAGACCGGCATCGTACATACCTCATTCGTTGCTGCAAGGGACTGCATCGTCTGGCTTGCCACCTGTCCGATACTCTCTCCGGTGATAAGACCGAGACATTTATTCTCTTTTGCAAAATGCTCTGCAAGTTTCATCATGTAACGGCGCATGATGATCGTCAATTCCTCATGCGGACACTGCTCGTAGATATAAAGCTGGATATCCGTAAAGTTCACAACGTGCAGATTGATCGGTCCTGAATATTTTGCAACAATTTTTGCAAGGTCAACGACTTTTTGTTTTGCACGCTCTGAAGTATATGGCGGCGCATGGAAATAAGTAGCATCGATCGTAACACCGCGTTTTGCGATCATATATCCGGCCACCGGACTGTCGATCCCGCCGGATAAAAGCAGCATTGCTTTGCCGTTCGTTCCGACCGGCATTCCACCCGGTCCCGGAATAATCGTTGAGTATACGTTAATTTTTGCACGGATCTCAATATTAAATACCACCTGTGGATGATGCACATCTACTTTCGTCTCCGGGTAAGCGTCTAAAATCTTCTCACCCATGGCTGCATTGATCTCCATGGACTCCATCGGATAATTTTTTCTCGCGCGGCGGGCATTTACTTTAAATGTAAAATGCTTGTCCGGGTATACCTTATCAATGTATGAGATGACTTCCTCTGCAAGTTTGTCAAATCCTTCATCTTCCAATAATACAACCGGGCAGATCCCGACGATACCAAACACACATTTTAATGCTTCCACAACCTCATCATAATCATAGTCACTCAACGTGTCGACGTAGATTCTTCCCTGCTCTTTTCGGACAAGAAATTCTCCGTCTGCCTTTTTCAATGCATGGTTGATCTGGCTTACCAATGCATCTTCAAATAAATATCTGTTTTTTCCTTTGATCGCGATCTCCGCATATTTGATCAAAAATGATTTATACATGTTTTCTCCTTTTTCATGTCTTTTGTTAATTTTTCACAATTCAATTTACACTTTCTTGAATTTCGCAATTGCCGGACTACTTTCTCGTATAACGGCGGAGTTTTGGCACAACCTCGTTCATGACTTCCAAGGCATAATCGATCTCTTCCTCTGTGGTATGCACGGAAAAGCTGAACCGGATCGTCGAATCCAGCAGACTGCCCTTAAGTCCGATGTTTGTCAATGTATGGCTCACGGATGGTTTGTTCGAGGAACATGCACTTCCCGCTGACACATAAATCTTTCTGTCCTCTAATGTGTGGAGCATAACCTCACTGCGCACGCCGTCAATGCTCACACTGACGATCTGTGGTGCGGAATCACGTCCTGTCTTTCCGTTGACAGACACACCTTCTATTTTTAAAACGCCTTCCACAAAACGCTGTTTGATCTGATAAAGGTGGTCAATTTTTTCCTCAAAGTTTTCATAAATCTCTTCGGCAGCCTCACCTAACGCAGCGACGCCCGGTACGTTCTCGGTTCCGGAGCGCATGCCCTTCTGCTGCCCGCCACCATAAATCAGCGGTTTCACCTTTGTCTTATCTTTGATGAACAGAAATCCTGTTCCTTTCGGCGCATGGATTTTATGTCCGCTGACAGAAAGCATATCAATTCCCAGTTTTTTTGGAAAAATACGGTACTTGCCATATGCCTGGATCGCATCTACGTGTACCAGGGTATCCGGATTTTTGGCTTTGATAATCTTTACCGCTTCCTCGACCGGTTCCACTGCACCAATCTCATTGTTGACCATCATCATAGAGACAAGGATCGTATCCTCACATACCGCCTCCCGCAGTTCGTCGAGTGAAATGATACCATCTGCATCCACTTTCAGATATGTCACTCGAAAGCCAAGTTCCTCTAAATATCCTGTAACTGCTGAAACAGACGCATGCTCTATTGATGTCGTGATAATATGATTTCCGGCTCTTTTATTTGCCAGTGCTGCTCCGATCAGTGCGGTATTGTTTGATTCTGTCCCTCCGGATGTGAAAAGGATTTCTTTCTCATCCACCTTTAACGTCTTTGCGATCTTTTTCTTAGCCTCTTTGATATAGTTCTCTGCTTCCACACCTTTCATATGAAGTGAGGATGGATTTCCGTAATCTTCCATCAGAACTTTTACCATCAAATCTTTTGCACGTTCACTGCAACGGGTTGTTGCAGAATTATCCAAATAAACTTCTGTCAAATTTGTTTCCATAATTATCCTTCTTTATCTATGAAGCATCACTCTTCTACTCTTCCCTGCCATCGGTCTGACTCTCTAACTGATATCCCAAAACCGCAAGGGCTGCAATTCCTGCCGTCTCTGTTCTAAGGATCCGTCTGCCAAGTGAGATCAGCTGCATTTCAGCTCTGACCATTTCAATCTCTTCCAGCGCAAATCCGCCCTCCGGTCCGATAAACACTGCGATACTTTCGCCTTTTTTTATCTGTTCCATTGCAGCCTTCGTCCCTGCCATTCCATGCTCGTTTTCATAGGGAACCAGTTTCACATCCAGTTTCTTGGCATATGCCACAGCTTCTTTGTACGACATCGGCATCTTCACTTCCGGGATCAGACTTCTCTTTGACTGTTTTGCTGCGCTCTCTGCGATTGCCTGCCAGCGCGTCACCTTTGATTTTGCCTTTTTGTCATCTAACTTTACCACACAGTTTTTCATGGCAACCGGTATGACCTCATAAACGCCAAGTTCCACAGTTTTCTGAATGATCCATTCCATCTTGTCATTCTTCGGAAGCCCCTGAAACAGATAAATCCTGCATGGCAGTTCTGTGCTTTCCGCCTCTTTTTCCAGAATATCCGCACGAACAAAGCTTTCTGTAATATCAGATATACTGCAAAAATAGTTTTGTCCGTTTCTGGTGCACACACGGATTTTCTCTCCCGGTTTCATCCGCAGCACATTTTTAATATGGTTGACATCGCTGCCTTCAATTGTCACAAAATCTTCTGCTGCATTTTCATCTTCTATAAAAAACTGATACATGTCTTTTCCTAATTCTTTCTTGCTGTAATGTTCACCCATTCGCCCTGATGATTGATCTCTACAACTTCCAGACCGGCTTTCTCAATTGCCTCTTTCACGTCATTCTCTTTGAAATCAATGATTCCTGATGTGATAAAATATCCACCTTTTTTTAAACGCGCCGGGATCACCGGTGCCATTGGAATGATCACGTCTGCCAGAATGTTGGCAACAACGATATCAAATTCTTCCGTTCCGGCTTTTTCCTGAAGTTCTGTATCATCGATCAGATTTCCAACATAAAATGTTCCCAGTTTCTGATCGAGATGATTTACTTCCATATTGTCGTGTGTGGAAGTCATGCAGTCCGGGTCAAGGTCTGTTCCGACTACCTCTGATGCCCCTAATTTCAGTGCCACGATCGATAAAATACCGCTTCCGCAGCCAACATCAAGAACCTTTGGTGTCTTTACCTGCGGCGTATATGTTTCATTTCCACGAATATATTTCAGTAACTGCCGGATGCAGAGCTGTGTCGTCTCATGCTTGCCTGTTCCAAAAGAGACACCCGGATCGATCTCGATCAAAAACTTGTCCCTGTCTTCTTCCTTCAGTTCTTCCCATGTTGGTTTGATCAGGATATCTTCAATATAGAAAGAGCTGAAAAACTTCTTCCAGTTGTTGATCCAGTCAAGATCCTCTGTCTGGTCGGATGTGATCTTTCCGGTTCCCATATCTACCACATTCCGCATCTCCTCGATGGTTGTCTTGACCTGTTTTAACAGTTCAGTGTCATCCTGTCCGTTGTCTTCCAGATAAAAACTGACATAGCTGATCCCCTCATCCGGTGGAAGTTCCGGCAGAAAATCAATGAACATCTCTGCCTGATCTTCTTTTGTCAGCGGCACATTATCCTCAATCTGCACACCTTCAATGCCAAGATCCATAAGTGCAGAGCTTAAGTAATCTTCTGCCGCAGTCGTTGTCTCAATGGTATATTTATTCCATTTCATGTTTTATATATGCTCCTTTTTGCTTATTTTCCGTTCAGATCATAAAAAGCCATTAGATATACTACCACAAAGCCATTCAGGTTGCAAACAATTCCTTTTACTGCTGTTTTTTTGCAAGCTTGTCCAAAACTTCATATAAGATCTGCGCATCGATCGGTTTTGCAATATGTCCGTTCATTCCCGCATTTAAGGCTGCACTGACATCCTCCTCAAAAGAATTTGCAGTCATGGCATAAATTGCGATCGTTCCGGCATCCTCTCTCTCTGACTTCCGGATTGTGCGTGCCGCTTCATAACCATTCATCACCGGCATGTGAATATCCATAAGAATTGCCATGTAAGTACCTGGCTTTGCCTTCTCAAACAACTCGACGGCTTCCTTGCCGTTATGTGCACAATCCACATCCATATGTACCATTGCAAGCAGTTCTGTTGCCACCTCTTCATTAAATGCGGTGTCTTCCGCAAGCAATACTTTTTTCCCGGCAAAATCATATACCGCCTGTTCTTCCTGTACCACGGACAAATCGTTTTCCACCGGCCGCTCCGTTATTTCCGGTTCTGCAGCCTGTTCGAATTCAAATGGAATAGACACAACAAATGTCGTTCCCTCTCCTTTTTTCGATTTCACGGAAATGGAGCCTGACATCAGTTCCACGAAATTTTTTGCAATGGACAGCCCCAGTCCGCTTCCTCCGTGTTTCTGCGCAGTTGTCGCACTCTCCTGCTCGAACGGCTGGAACAGCCGCGTCTGCATCTCCTCCGACATGCCCTCCCCGGTATCTTCCACAAGGAAATTAAAGTATGCTTTCTCCTCCTTCACATAGAGTTCCTTCACTTTGATCGTGATTTTCCCACCGGACGACGTGAATTTGTAAGCATTGGAAACCAGATTCAGCAAAATCTGGTTCACACGAAGTCCATCCCCGATCAGATATGTATGCGTCACCTCTTCGTCCTGTACCTCAAACACTATCCCTTTCTGTCTACACTGCGGTTCATAAATCGTGCAGACAGACATTAAGATCTCATGAAGATCAAACGGTTCCTTTGCAATTTTCATCTTTTTATTCTCGATAGACGACATGTCTAAAATATCATTGATAATATTTAACAGCACCTTGGACGACACATCGATTTTATCGAGATAGTCCTCTATCTTCTTCGGATCATCCTCATAGTGTTTTGCGATCTCCGTCAGTCCTACGATTGCATTCATCGGTGTCCGTATCTCGTGGCTCATTCTTGCAAGAAAATCACTCTTTGCCTGATTTGCCCGGTTTGCCTGATCGACTGCCTCTAAAAGCTGTTCATTCTTCTCCGCAATCTTTAAATAGCTTTTTCGTCTCGCCTCCTGCCAGAAAATCATAAACAGAATACTCGCCACCAGCAAAATAAAGATGACAATAAGCGGATAGCGGAACTTATACAGCACATCCGTCCAGGTAAGCTGATACCCATTCGCCACTGTATGGCTGATCGTGATCTGGGATACTTCCTGAGAGGAAATCTGCGTAATGCATTTATTGATAATGCTCATCAGAATTTTATTTTCATCACTGTTTTTTCCAACAATCCCCATCGGTTCTTCCTTAGACAGGTTAGGCAGTACCGTCAATCCCTCATACCGCGGTTTCTGCAGCAGCGGTGTCACCACGTTGACATTCTGTGCCATAAAGTCGCACTCTCCGCTGTTCAGAAGTTCCATACATTCCTCTGTCGTAGTGCATTTTACAATCTCAAACTCCGGATAATTTGCCTGGATATAATTTTCCAGTGCCGCATAACTCTTCGTGATTGCAAGAATATACTTATTCTCTGCATCTCCGGGTGTATAGTTCATCCCCTGCCTGCAGACAAGCGCCACTTCCCCTGTGTATATGACATCTGATACCAGATAATCAGATTTTGTGAATGCAGGATTTTCGACTACGACACCAGCCACCAGATCTGCCGGATGTTTTTCAAGATAATCTATCACACGCTGACCACTTTCCAGCATCGTGTACTGCAGATTCAGGCCGCTGCTCTCCCGGATCCGACTCACAAGATCAACAATGATCCCTTCGATTTCTCCGTCGTCATTTTCCATTGAAAACGGTGGTCTGTTATTGATAAACGCTATATTCACCTGTTTTTGTGCCCTAATATATTCAATTTCTTCTCTTGTAAATGCAAGCCCCATGGCAGAAGTATCTCCATAATACTTCTGGTACAGTTCACTTAAAAATGTCGGATAATCCGCTGTGATCTCTCCAAGCGCATAATCGGCATCCTCCATTACCTTTTGCTTCTGCTTTCCTGCCATCAGATAAAATGGCTGTGCTCCAAACCGGCAGATAATCTTATAATCGTCCATCCCGACAAGCGATCCCTGTACGACTGCATCCACAGCACCTTCCTCCAATGCCTGAAAACATTCTTCTGTCGTCATGTATTCTTTCAACTCAAGCGAAAAATCATTCTTTTCCGCATATTCTTTCAGATCATCATTCTGAAAACTTTCCTTCAGTCCAGCCACCCGGATGCCGTTAAAAGCCTCAAAATCATTGTAATAATACCTGTCATCATCCATTCTTGCATAAAGAACACAGGCTTCTGTTCCCGCCCAGTACTTCGAAAGCAGGAATCTCTCCTCACGTTCCGGTGTTCTCTGCGCCTGACAGATCATATCAATCTCACCTGACTCCAGTTTTTTCAGGACATTGTCCCATGTGTCATACACATATTCGTACTTCCATCCGGTATACTCAGCGATCTTATCCAGCAATTCCACGCCATATCCTGTATACTCCCCATTTTCGTCCAGATCGATAAACCCGCCATAATCAATATATCCAATACGGATTGTTTCTTGGGAATCAATATTTTTTCCATATACCACAAATGGTATTGCACTGAAAAATGCCATCACAAAAATGATGATTCCATGTCTGATCTTCTTCCATTCCTTTTTCCCCATCGTTTTCTCCCTGTCTGATGTTCCATCGTTTTTTATCGTTTCCGTACCTGTGTCTCAGATTCTATATCGATTATAGCGAATTATACACCAGAAATAAAGCAAAAGAAAAAAGGCTGCCGCACAGCCTTTTTCTTTCATGATCATAATACTTTTGATAAAAATTCCTGCAATCTTGGACTCTGTGGATGTTCAAAGATCTCCTGCGGTGTGTTTTCTTCCTGAATGACACCGTCATTGATAAACATGACACGGTTTGCAACCTCTCTTGCAAATCCCATCTCATGTGTTACAACCACCATGGTCATGCCGTCCTCTGCAAGTTCTTTCATAACGCTTAAAACCTCGCCGACCATCTCAGGGTCTAATGCCGAAGTCGGCTCATCAAACAAAATAATATCCGGGTTCATGGCAAGCGAACGGACAATGGCAATTCTCTGTTTCTGTCCACCTGAAAGCTGGCTTGGATAGGCATCCGCCTTATCAGACAGACCGATTCTTTTCAAAAGTTCCATCGCTTTTTTCTCTGCCTCTTCCCTGGTCATTTTGTTGAGTTTTACCGGGGCAAGCATAATGTTTTCCTTAATAGTCATGTTTGGAAACAGATTAAACTGCTGGAACACCATTCCGATTTTTTCCCGTACATGGTTAATATCCACCGACTTATCCGTCATATCCGTCCCCTCAAACAGAACGTGTCCGCTCGTTGGGATCTCCAATAGGTTTAAGGATCGCAGAAATGTCGATTTTCCACAGCCGGAAGGTCCGATCAATGCAAGGACATCCCCTTTTCTGATGGTCGTGGAGATTCCTTTTAATACTTCATGATCCCCAAAAGATTTGCAGAGATCCTGAATCTCTAAGATCACCTCTGCAGAATTGGTTGTATTTGTATTATCGCTCATTGTTTCTCAACTTCCTTTCTAAGACACCGACAGCTTTGCTAAGTCCGACTACCATCAGAAGATAAATGACAGCAACTGCGATCAACGGCATAAATGCCTCATACGTAACGCTTCGGATAATGTCTCCACCTTTTGTCAGATCCATCAGACCGATGTAACCACTGATGGACGTCTCTTTCAATAAACTGATAAACTCGTTACACAGTGCAGGGAGAATATTCTTTACTGCCTGTGGCAGGATGATGGTGGTCATCGTCTGTCTGTAATTAAGGCCTAAGCTTCGTCCTGCTTCAAACTGTCCGATATCCACTGCCATAATTCCGGAACGCACGATCTCTGCCACATAAGCAGCTGAGTTCAAACCAAATGCGATCACTGCTACCACGATTTTTCCCGTGTTAATACTCTGGAAAATAACATAATAGATAATCAATAACTGGATCATGACCGGTGTGCCGCGGATGATCGTCAAATATGCTTTACAGACTGCATTCAGAATGCCAAGCCCGCCATTTCTGTCATGGCTGGTTCTGACAATGGCAATTAAAAATCCTAAGACAATACCGATCATCACCGCAAAAATTGTAATGATCAATGTATTGCCAAGACCTTTTAACATATATGCATAGCGGTTATCCTGAATAAAGTTCTGGTAAAATTTTTCGCCAAACGAACTCTTTGCTGTCACTGCATTCCCATCACGTACAATGATCACCTGCTTGGAAGTTGCATATGTATCTGTAAAGTTGACATTCTTCTTTCGTTCTTCTGTCACGGTAAATCCTGCAGCGCCCACATCTATCTTTCCCGTAGACACAGCCGGGATAATAGAATCAAATGCCATATCTTCAATCTTCAATTCCATACCGAGCTTATCTGCGATCGCCTGCATGATATCCACATCAATACCGACGATTTCATTATTCTCATAATACTCATATGGCGGGAACTCAGCATTTGTTCCCATCGTCAGTGTTCCATTCCCCCGGGACACATCCTGTGGTTCGTATGGATAATTTCCTTTTTCTGCATCTGTTCCAATATAATTTTTTGTAATCCGGTCAAGCGTTCCCTCGCTTCTTAATTCCTCTAATGCCGTATTGACCTTTTCCAGCAGATCATCATTTCCCTTTGCGATAACGATCGCATATTCTTCCAGCGTAAATTCTTCATCGAGAATTTTAAGTCCCGGATTCTCCTCCACAAATGCGAGCGCCGGCTGTTCATCGATCACAACACAGTCAATCTTTCCCTGCTTTAATGCCTGGACTGCATCTGCGCCCTTGTTGTAACGCTCCACCGTTGTTCCTGATCCGTCATTTTCATAATCGGAAACATAAATATCACCGGTTGTTCCAAGCTGGACACCAATCTTTTTTCCAACGATATCATCCACTCCGCTGATCGCACCGGCTGTTTCCGTGGATGCTGCTTCCTGATCATCCTTCTGCTTTGTGCCGCATCCAGCAATTCCTGTCAGCACAAATGTCAGAACGAAAAGCCAAAGCAGCAGTTTTTTACTTTTTTTCTTCATCATAAATATCCGCTCCTCTTTTTTTCTGATTGTCTGCATAAATATACATTATTTTTCATTGAAATACAAGTATTTTGGACTCAATTGTTAAGATTCCCTTTCCGATTTGTCTGGGAACAGATTTTTTTCTTATATTATTATGTAACATTGTGGCTTTTTCCCTTGACTGTCCCGCAAAATTACATTAAAGTTTGTTTTAGAAAAAACAAAGGAGATTTTATCTATGGAAAAAATTGCAAGCTTTACAATAGACCATATCAAATTAGAACCCGGCATTTATGTATCCCGCAAAGATACCGTGGGTGCAGAAGTGATCACCACATTTGATCTGCGCATGACTTCCCCAAACGATGAGCCTGTCATGAATACCGCCGAGATGCATACGATCGAACACCTTGCAGCAACATTTTTAAGAAACCATGCTGTTTACGGTTCCAAAACTATTTATTTTGGTCCGATGGGATGCCGTACCGGATTTTATCTGCTTCTCGCAGGTGATTATGAATCAAAGGACATTGTTGGCCTGATGATTGAAATGTTTGAGTTTATCCGCGATTTTAAGGGCGATGTTCCTGGCGCAAGTCCAAAAGACTGTGGCAATTATCTGGATATGAACCTTGGTATGGCAAATTATCTTGCCAACCGCTATCTTGAAAACACGCTCTACCATATTGATGAAAAACATCTGGTGTATCCGGAATAGAGTTTTCAAAACAGACATTGTATTTTCTATTGTCATAATAACAAACCCGGTGTAATCTCTCAGCAAAGATCTTACACCGGGTTTCTATTATCTGTTCATTTTACTAAAATGATCCTTTTAATCTTTAGAATCTGTTTTAGATATCATCAAAGGATTCTTTTAATTTATCCATGAATCCCTTTTTCTTCTTACCCTTTTCCTGGGTGCCGTTACCACCGGCGTTGCTTCGGTTTAAGGACGCACCTGTCAGTTCATCAAAATGACGTAACGCCTCTTTCGCCTCATTATTAAGACCTGTCGGTGTCTGGACAACCAAAGTTACATACTGGTCACCACGAACCCCTTTATTTCTCAGGGATGGAACTCCCTTTCCTTTCAGACGGATCTTGGTGTCGGTCTGTGTACCTGGTTTTACTTCATAAAGCACATCTCCGTCAACGGTATTGATACGGATCTCGCCGCCCAATGCAGCCTGCGCAAACGTAACCGGAGCTGTGGAATAAATATTCATATCCTGACGCTGGAAGATCGGATGTCTGGATACAACTACTTCTACTAACAAATCTCCTCTTGGGCCACCGTTGACACCCGGCTCTCCTTTTTCACGGATACGGACACTCTGTCCATTGTCGATACCGGCCGGAATCGTTACCTGGATTTTTCTCTTTCTTGCAATATATCCGGTACCACGGCAATCCGGACATTTGTCTTTGACTACCTTACCGGTACCATTACAATCCGGACAAGTCTGGACATTCTGCACCGTTCCAAAGAAGGACTGCTGTGTAAACACAACTTTACCTTTACCGCCGCACTTGGTACATGTTTCCGGGCTTGTTCCCGGTTTTGCACCTGTACCATGGCAGGTTGCACACTCATCCTTCAGAACCATTTCAATTTCTTTCTCACATCCAAAAACAGCCTCTTCAAATGTGATCCTTACACTGGTACGGAGATTCGCACCTTTCATCGGTCCATCATTGCCTCTTCTTCTGGCGCCACCGCCACCGAAGAAGTCGCCGAAAATATCTCCAAAGATATCTCCCATATCCATGCCTGAAAAATCAAATCCGCCAGCACCGCCGCCTGTGCCATCGAATGCTGCATGACCGAACTGATCATACTGTTTACGCTTTTCTGCATCACTCAATACTGCATAAGCTTCCTGTGCTTCCTTGAACTTTTCTTCACATTCTTTATCACCCGGATGCATATCCGGATGGTACTTCTTGGCAAGAGTACGGAATGCCTTTTTTATATCAGCGTCACTCGCATTCTTCGGAACGCCAAGGACTTCATAATAATCTCTTTTCTCTGCCATAACGCTTAACTCCTTGTTATCATGTACAAATTTATCATACCGGCTATCTGTCTAAAGCATGATTCAATTTCCGGTTTTCAAAAATCTTCAAATATTTTCCTCTTCTACCGCATATAGGGTTTCCGGAAAACCGGAAACCCTTTTTTATATGCTGATTATATTTTAGACCTCTTTGAAATCAGCGTCTACAACATCATCATCTGCTGCGCCGGCATTGTTTGTCTGTGCGCCGCCCATGTTTCCCATATCAGGACCTGCTCCCTGAGCACCCTGTGCTGCCTGTGTCTGCTCATACATCTTAGCAAATACTTTCTGTGCACTCTGTGTCAGTTTCTCCTGAGCTGCTTTTAATTCAGCAACATCTGCGTCTGTCATCTCTTCTGCATTCTGATGTGCGTCCAGGAAAGATTTTACTGCATTTAAGTCAGCTTCTACTTCAGCTTTATCATTTGCATCAAGGTTTGCTCCAACCTGATCCAATGCCTGCTGTGTCTGGAATACGAAGGAATCTGCATCGTTTCTTGCATCGATTGCTTCTTTTCTCTTCTTATCCTGTGCTTCGAACTCAGCTGCTTCTTTTACAGCCTTATCAATCTCATCATCGGACATGTTAGATCCGGATGTGATTGTAATGTGCTGCTCTTTTCCTGTTCCTAAATCTTTTGCAGAAACGTTTACAATACCGTTGGCATCGATATCAAATGTAACCTCGATCTGTGGAACACCACGACGTGCTGGTGGGATACCATCCAGACGGAACTGTCCAAGGGATTTGTTATCTCTTGCGAACTGTCTCTCACCCTGTACAACGTTGATATCAACGGCTGTCTGGTTATCTGCTGCTGTAGAGAAGATCTGGCTCTTCTTGGTAGGGATCGTTGTATTTCTCTCGATCAGTCTTGTAGCGATACCACCCATTGTCTCGATGGATAATGATAATGGTGTTACATCAAGAAGTAAAATTTCACCGGCACCGGCATCTCCTGCTAATTTACCACCCTGGATAGAAGCACCGATTGCTACACACTCATCCGGGTTTAAGGATTTGCTTGGCTCTTTGCCTGTCAACTGTCTTACTTTGTCCTGTACAGCCGGGATACGTGTAGAACCACCAACTAATAATACCTGACCAAGATCAGCGTTTGTAAGTCCTGCATCTTTCATGGCATTCTGAACCGGGATTGCAGTTCTCTCAACTAAGTCATGTGTTAATTCATCAAATTTTGCTCTTGTAAGGTTCATATCAAAATGTTTTGGACCTTCTGCTGTAGCTGTGATGAATGGTAAGTTGATATTTGTAGTTGTAGCAGAAGATAACTCTTTCTTAGCTTTCTCTGCTGCTTCTTTTAATCTCTGAAGTGCCATCTTATCTGTAGATAAATCAACACCCTCTGCTTTCTTGAATTCATCGATCATCCACTGTGTGATCTTGTTATCAAAATCATCACCACCAAGGTGTGTATCACCATTTGTAGCTAATACTTCAATAACTCCGTCACCGATCTCGATAATGGAAACATCAAATGTACCACCACCTAAATCGTATACCATGATCTTCTGTTCTTTCTCATTGTCAAGACCATAAGCTAAAGCTGCTGCTGTTGGCTCGTTGATGATACGTTTTACATCAAGTCCTGCAATCTTGCCGGCATCTTTTGTTGCCTGACGCTGTGCATCATTGAAGTAAGCAGGTACTGTGATAACAGCTTCTGAAACTTTCTCTCCTAAATATCCCTCTGCATCTGCTTTTAATTTCTGAAGGATCATTGCGGAGATCTGCTGTGGAGAATACTGTTTATCATCAATTGCTACTTTGTAATCAGATCCCATATGTCTCTTAATGGAAGAGATTGTTTTCTCTGCGTTTGTAACAGCCTGACGTTTTGCAGGTTCACCGACTAATCTCTCTCCTGTTTTGGTAAATGCTACGATAGATGGTGTTGTTCTTGCACCTTCCTGATTTGCGATAACGGTAGGTTTTCCACCTTCCATAACTGCTACACAGCTGTTTGTTGTTCCTAAGTCAATACCAATAATTTTACTCATAATAATTTCCTCCTTTAATTAGCTACCTTTACCATGCTGTGTCTTACCACAGCGTCTCTGTACATATAACCTTTCTGAAGTTCTTCCGCTACTATATTTTCGCCAAGCTCTTCATCTTCCACATGCATGACTGCATTATGGAAATTTGGATCAAATTCCTGTCCAACTGCCTCGATTGGTTTTACACCAGCCTCCTCTAATGTTGTAAGGAATTGTTTGTAAATCTTATCCATACCAACGACAAATGCATCTTCCTTTTTGTCTTCCGGTACAGCCGCAAGTCCGCGCTCGAAATTATCAATCACCGGAAGCACTTTCTCAACAATTGTTTTTGCTCCCATATCAAACATCTGTGATTTTTCTTTCTCAGTACGTTTGCGGAAATTCTCAAATTCTGCCATCTGGCGTCTCAGACGATCGGTAAGATCTTCAATCTGTTCATCTTTCTTATCTTTTTTCTTCTTGAAGAATCCCTTTTTATTGTCATCAGAATCCTCTTTGGAAGATCCTTCTGTCTCTTCCGCCGTTTCCTCTGTGTCTTTCTCTTCTGTCTCAGAAGCTGTATCCTCAGTCGTTTCAGCTTCTTTTACGGAATCTTCTGTCTGATCTGCCTGGGACTCTTTTTCTAAATCCTCTAAAACCTCTTCTAATACTTCTTCTTTCTTCGCTTCCTGCATTTCCCAGCCACCTTTCTATACTTCTCCTTTTGGCTTATCTAAGATGCCATCCAGAGATTTTTTCAATGTGTTCAGATTCGCCATTACTTTCTCATAATCCATCCGCTTCGGTCCGACAATTCCTATCGTTCCCCGAACACCTTCGCCCAATTCATAAGTTGCAGTCACAACACTGCAGTCCTTCATCGTCTGGATCGGGCTTTCATTTCCTATATAAACCTGAATTCCTGTATTCTCTTCATCCAACAGGTTTTCAGTTACAAGGCTTGCCAACTGCTGTTTCTCCTCAAATGTGGAGATCAGTTCACTTGCTTTCTCCGCTGAATCAGATAACTCCGGATATTTGAAAAGATTCGTCGTACCACTTGTATAAATCTTAATATCCTCATCCTGACCCATTGTCTCACCAAGTGTATCAAGTACGTTGCTGACGATATCGCTGTGGATACCTGCCTGCCCTTTCAGCTTGGCGATGGTCGCAAGATTGATCTCTTCTAATGCCAGACCATTCAGATTCGAATTCAGCAGGATATTCAACTTCAACATTGTCTCATTATCAAGCGGTTCTGATACCGGAATGATCTTATTCTTGACCATGTTGCCCTCTGTGACGATCACTGCAAGAATCTGTTCCTCATCCACATTAGAGAGCTGGATGAACTTCACTTTGTTCCGATGATAACTCGGCGCTGATACCATTGTTGCATAGTTGGTATTGGCTGCCAGAACTTTTGCAACCTTCTGCAGTACCTGTTCCATCTTCTCGGTGTGTTCGATGACAAACTGTTTCATGTCATCCACTTCCCGGTTCTTCTCTTCCATCAGATGATCTACATAGAAGCGGTAACCTTTATCGGAAGGAATCCGTCCAGCCGAAGTATGCGGCTGTAAAATGTATCCTAACTCCTCAAGGTCTGCCATCTCATTCCGGATCGTTGCTGAACTTAAATTCAGGTCTGTATACTTTGAAATGGTTCTTGAACCAACCGGTTCACCTGTTTCCAGATAGTTGCGGATGATAGCATTTAAAATTTTCGTTTTACGTTCGTCTAATTCTAATTCTTCCATTCACTCACTCCTGCTTCTGGAAATATCATAATTGTCCAACAACGCTTGTCACTGAACAATTATCTGTGTGTTTTTAGATTTGTTAGCACTCATTTGATTGGAGTGCTAATATCTATGTACCTAACATAGCACCATCCTATTTTTTTGTCAACAGTATTTCTGATGTTTTTTGAAGATTTTTTGTGAAAAAATTGTGTCCTGCCAGAGTTTAGCGGTCGTAGTGTCGCAGATTTTATGGTGCTTTCTTAGGTTTTGAAGTGCATATATAAATGTCCGTTCACAAGACAATTTTATATGTAATGAAAAAGAAAAACGTAGGATTGTAAGTGTGATTGTGGTAGAATTATGTTTAGTAATGAATTTATAAAATCAGAACTTGAGGAAGGGAGCGTGATTGTATGAAAAAGAAGCTATCTGTTATGACTGTAATCATTTTGGCTCTTGCGATATGCGTATCGGCATGGTTTTATGGGTACTACAATCGCAAAAGCAACGACAATCTTCCCACTCTGACGGCAATCGCAGAAATGAGTGAAGCTGATGTTAATAGCCTTTTGCCTGGATACCATATTGACCAGCTTAGAGAGGTATGGGGGAAACCTGATACCAGTGAAGACGGCACAGTATGTTGGAAAATTGGGGATACCACTCTCATTGTGAGTTATAAAAATAATGGTATAGTTGCGATTTGTGGCCTTAAAGACGATAGCGGTGTCTCCATAGGAGAATAACAGCTTCCAATTTTATGGGGATGGCAATCAGTCATACTATGATTAGAAAATAAGATACTTACAATCATAAAATAGGAATGAACATTGGAACTAATGCCCGAATGGGCATTAGCCATTATACAATATCCATTCTTATTTCATCAATAATACTTTTATCTCTTAACTTATGAATTTCAGTTCGTGTGATAAAAAACACAATTCCTATCAAAACAAATATACCACCAAATAATGCCGCCCACGGAATATGATACAATACCGGAAAAGCCTTCCGAATGGATAAATTAATTAAAAATGGAATTGCAATTCCAAGTATCACTCCCGGAACAAGTGCATTTAGAACGCAAAAAATACTTTCACTATATAACATCCTGCAAAGTGATTTATTTGTCATTCCAACACTCTTTAACACTGCAAACTCACGGCTTCTGATTCTGATATTTGTCGTCAGCGTACTAATTACGCTTGTAAACCCCATGAGAATGAGCAGGATAACAAAACCATACATCACAATTTCAGCAAGAACTATAGCTATATTGAGCATTTTAATCATAGCATCTGTGCGGGCAATTCTCACGGTATATCCCTGCTCTGCATAAGAATCCTCTGCCACAATCGGAAAATATTCATCCATGACACTTCTGGCATATTCTGTATAATCATCTTCATCTGATGGCATACTAAACCAGTCAAAACTCCTCGCATCCGCATCAGGTACGACAATTCTGACCGGATATGGTGTCATTTCCCAAAAACCATATTCCTTTAAATCGGACTGTTCTAAAATACCTCCAATTGTAAGTGTGTTCTTCTCATTGGCTGCGTTTATCAGGGAAATCTGTGTCACATCATCTTTAAAAGGTTTTATCGACGTATACACTCCATTGTCATTATATTGGTAAGTGTTCAGCAAAAGGATACTTCCATATTCTGCGCCTGCCCTGTCACAGAGTTTTTTATAGAGTTTTTCATCAACGGACACGATTTCTGTCCTTGTTTCCCCATTATCATCAGAAAATTTCGGAACCTGCAGCATATCCTTTGTTAATGTATTTTTATCTAATAGCGCATTGTAGGTAAAAGCATCTGCTCCAACACCATATACATCTATCCCGTACTTTTCCAGCTTTTGTGTAATTTCATTATATTGGTCTGATGTAACAGGCCGGCTGATTTTTCTCTCTTCTTTCCCTGTTTTCGCATTAACCCCGGTATCATAATTGGAACAATAATCCACCATCATTTCTTTTGATTTTGGTGTCATCCATTCCTGGAATTCCTTTGCCTGACCGGATAATCCTCCGGTTAACAGAAAAAGTAAAATCCCAAGTGACAATGCACGTATCGTTGCCCTATAGCCGTATTTGTTTCTTTTCATGTTTTTATAGGCAATTGCAGTCTCACATCCAAATATTTTTTGGATAACGCTGTCTTTTACCTGAATCTCTTTCAAAGCTGTACCTGCTCCAATCCCTTTTACACACTGGATCGCAGTAAATCTACCAACCTTTTTAGCTGGTCTGTATGCAGAGAATAATACAATGCAAAACGAAAATACACCTGCAAACAAATATGTCCACACAGATATATGAAAGGGCAGTGAAAAGGTAAAAGGTCTCATAATAATTTCTTTTGCAGCATCATTGATATTGGAAATAAAATGTCCTGTAAATTTCACACTAATATAACCTAGTATAGTTCCTGCAATAAGTCCAAGCGGGATGGCTGTCAGACTAAGCCATAAACTCTCATAGACAACACTTGCCCTTATCTGTCTGCCTGTTGCACCGACACATTTTAAAATACCAAACTCCTGAATCCTCTTATTGGCACTAGCAGAAAATATATTGGATATTACCGTAATCGACATTGCCGCAATAAGAAGACCTAAAATCAGTGCCGGTATTGCAAGCATGAGAGTGTATGCTCCTCCATATTCTCCATAATCCGAACCAAGGAAATCCGTAAGCATCTTATTTGCACTTGTCACAAAGCACATTACAGTTGTAATAAGTGATGTTGCAAGTGCGATCGCAAAAATTCCTGCAATCGTTCTTTTTTTATTCACTTTCATCTGGCTTAAGGCGAGTTGTGCTGTTATTTTCATTACTTCATCACCTCATCTTTTATGATTTTTCCATCTCCGATCGTGATGATTCGGTTCGCCTGCAGTGCTATCTTTTCGTCATGTGTGACAAGAAGAATCGTCTGCTTATATTTCTGATTGGTGAACTTCAAAATATCCAGAATCTCTCTGCTTGTTTTACTATCAAGATTTCCCGTCGGCTCATCTGCAAGAATAAATGCCGGCTCGTTTATAAGTGCCCTTCCTATGGATACTCTTTGCTGCTGACCTCCTGACATTTGTCCTGGCAGATGTTTTGCCCTTTTCTCAAGACCCAGCATATTCACAATCTCAGAAAGCCGTTCCTTATTCTCTTTTCTTCCATCTAATTTCCATGGCAGTGCAATATTTTCCTCCGCAGTAAGAGTGGGTATCAGATTATAAAACTGATAAACAATTCCCAGATTTCTTCTGCGGAAAATTGCAAGTTCATCCTCGCTCATTGCCTGTATCTCATGTCCATCAATGATAATAGAACCGCTTGTTGGATGATCAATTCCGCCAATCATATTCATAAGTGTCGATTTCCCGGAACCGGATGCTCCGATGATTGCAACAAATTCTCCTCTTTCTACCGAAAAAGACACATGATCAAGCGCAATCACTTCCGATTCACCTTCACCATATTTCTTTGTTAATTCCTTCACTTCTAAAACAGCCATTGCATTTCTCCTTGTTTTAAATACCATCTTATAGACAATTGCGAAACTCCTCATAATCTTCTTTAAATTGTTCAAAATTAACAAAAACATTCAAGACACGCTCTCGCTACGTGTCGCTCGCAGCGGTACTAAGAAGCCTGACACAACCTACCGTTGTATCAGTCTTCTAAGTGCCGACGGCTCCCCAGTGTCTTTCATGTCTTTTGTCAATTTCTCACAATTCAATTTAGGTTTTAATAAGTTTCGCAAACGCCTAAATACCATCCTAGCAATGCAAAATGACTGTACCGTGACAAAAGAAGTTATTATTGTGACAATTTTGTCACTTAGAAACAATTCCGGGTCTTCCAGCATAAGTGATATTACTTGAAAAATTTTAAAATAAAAGTCGTTCCCTCTCCCCTGCCTCCAAAATCAACATCAATGTCGCCACCCTGTCCTTTCAGAATAGAGAGTGCAAGCGGCATTCCGATTCCAAATCCATTTTCATTGGTAGAATTTTCAAACCTTTTAAAAAGAGCAGCATACTCTGTTTTGTCCATTCCCATACCGCTGTCCCTGACCGAAATCCAGCTATACATGGGATTTTCTCCGCTGTCAATCTCAATCACACTTCCATCCGGTGAATATTCGATCGCATTTTTGACAATGTTTGTGAGTGCTTCTGTGGTCCAGCGTTTATCACAATGTATGATGCAATCCTGTTTCAGCTCTATGGTCAGATTGTGGATATCCAAAAGGATTGCCACCGATGGTTTTACCGCCTCTAAGAGTTCTGACGTGTGGATGTCATTTTTGATAAAATCAATTGCATGGGCATCAAGCTTTGCCATCTTAAGAAGTGCCCCTACAAGCCACTCCATTTTATTTAACGAAACCTGTATGTTATGAATGAACTCTGTCTGTTTTTCCGGCTCTGCCTCCTCCAATAAATCCGCCATAATCATCATGGAAGTAATCGGTGTTTTTAACTGATGGGAAATATCTGCCATATAGTCAGAGAGACTGTCTCTTTCTGTCTCAACTGCCTTTATCTGTTCATTTTTCGTGTTCACAAGAGCATAAATATCATTTTTTAATATGTTAAAAGAGCCTTCCTTATTCACTCGAATATCCAGTTCCTCGCCGGAACTATAGCCTTTCACAAACTCCGACAACTGTTCTATCTCTTTTTTCTTAATCCACACGATATCCCATTCCTCTCACAGTCTCAATGTGTATTGCCTCTCCAAGTTTCTCCCGCAGCCGTTTCACATAAACGGTAAGTGTATTATCCTCAACAAAGTTGCCGTCTGCGTCCCATATTTTGTCAAGAATCTGCTGCCTTGTCAAAAGGATTCCTTTATTACTCGCAAAAATAAGCAGCAACCGATATTCCAATGCTGTAAGTTCTATGATTTTATCATTCACATAAACTTTTGCCTCATCTGTATGGATGGCTGCATGACCCATATAGATTATGTTGTCCTTCTCTCCATTTTTGATATTGGCAGATAAAATGCGCCGGACTCTCGCCAAAAGTTCCCTGATTCTGAAAGGCTTTACAATATAATCCTCTGCTCCTTCATCAAATGCCCTCACAATTGTATTTTCATCATCCACAACTGTCAGGAAAATCACAGATGTAGCAGTATTTTGGAATATCTCACTTACATCAAATCCAGTTCCATCCGGAAGCTGCATATCTATAATTGCCAGGTCAAAATTATAATGTTCTATTAAACTTCCGGCATCTTTTATACCTGTGGCATGATTTGTTTCATAACCTTCTGTCTCAAGTGCATAAAGAATCCCCGAAGCAATCATTGTGTCATCTTCCAACAAAAGTATTCTACTCATGAATTATTTCTCCATATTCATTCAGCAATAAATCTAATTGTTCAAATTTGGGCATATTGTGTTCTCCTTCTTGCTAATATAATAATTCATATTATTGTGAAAGTAAATTGATTACTTGGGAAGGATTGCCTTTACATAACACCCACTTTCGAAAAATAAATTTTTTGTTGTTTTTGAAAGTGGCATCTTGCATATACTATTTATAGACAGTATAATAAAAATATCAAAGCAGTTTCAAGAAATGAATTTTTTTCAACTTTTGAAAGTGGGTGACTATATGAAAACAATCACAAGAACAAAATATCTCGACAGGATCATTGAGTTGAACGGTACTCCCGACATCAAGATTATCACAGGTATTCGTCGATCTGGCAAATCCAAGCTGATGCAGGCATATATTGAGTACCTGAAAATCCATTTTGAAAATATCAATATCATCTTCATTGACTTCATGGATTTGGCGTATGAAGAAATCAGGGAATACCATGCCTTACACGCCTATGTGGAAGAACATTATCAGGCAGGAAAAACAAACTATCTGTTTGTAGATGAGGTTCAGATGTGTCCCAAGTTTGAGTTGGCAATCAATAGCCTGTATTCTAAAGGAAAATACGACATCTATGTAACCGGCTCCAACGCATTTCTGTTGAGTGCGGATTTGGCAACGTTGTTTACCGGACGATATATTGAAATTCATGTGTTTCCTTTCAGCTTCCAGGAGTATTGCCAATATTACGATGATGTCAGTGATAAAGATAAACTCTTTGATGATTACTCCATCAAAGGCGGTTTAGCAGGTTCCTATGCTTATAGAACTGAAAAAGACAGAACAAACTATATAAAGGAAGTCTACGAAACCATTGTTACAAGGGACTTAGTACAGAAATATGCTCTGCCGGACACTTTGGTTTTGCAGCGTCTGAGCGAGTTCTTGATGGACAATATCAGCAATCTGACTTCGCCTAATAAGGTCAGTCAGCTGCTGACAGCAAATGAGAGCCCGACCAATCATGTGACCGTAGGCAGGTACATCAAGTATTTGTGTAATGCCTTTGTGTTTTATGATATTAAGAGATACGATATTCGTGGCAGGAAATATCTCGAAAGTTCTGAGAAATTTTATCTGTGTGACAGCGGTATTCGATACGCAATTCTGGGAAGCAGAAATATGGACTATGGCAGAGTTTATGAGAATATCGTTTGCATCGAACTTCTTCGACGTGGATACGATGTCTATGTCGGCAAACTCTATAAAAAGGAAATTGACTTTATTGCTCAGAGGGGCAGCGAAAAAATTTATATTCAAGTAAGTGATAACATTTCCGGGCAGGAGACATTTGAGAGAGAATGTTCCCCTCTGCTTCAGATCCGAGATGCCTATCCGAAAATGATCATTGCCAGAACCAGGCATCCGAAATATAGCTATGAAGGAATTGAAGTTCACGATATAGCTGATTGGCTGTTACAGGAGTAAAAAAGCCTATGATATGGGATATTCTATTAATACTAATCAGCACACGCCATTTGCAAGTATTGAAAATGAAAAACTAATCGTTGAAATTTGCGATTCACTGTCCATAGGTGCAGCAATTGAAAATATGATTCTGACAGCAACCGGATATGGATTGGGCACCTTATGGATTGCCAATACTTGTTTTGCCTATAATGAGCTGATGGATTTTATCGGAACAGACAGCCAGTTGACAGGAATTGTTGCGGTTGGCTTTGCCGATGAATCTCCTGCTAAAAGACCAAGAAAGCCCTTAGAAGAAATCGTTGAGTACAGATAGGTAAAACCGGAGTTTAACGTATGAACTGCCGCCTGTAGGTGGTGTTACGGATTTTCGCAGGTTATGTTAATTGCATGCCAACAAAGTGTATAGAAATATAAAAAATAGAACTGTTTGTTTTCAGGAGCGCTTCCGCTTGTTGTCGCTGGCAGCGGTACTAAGAAAGCATCCATCGTGATTTCAAAATCCAATTACATTGTCTTTTGAAATCGCAATGTCTGCTTTCTAAGAACCGGCCGCTCCCAAAATCCTGAAAACAAATCAGTTCTATTTTTTATTGAGCCAAGACTGTGCAGCATGCAATATCCCAGTTGTGAAAATCCGTTAATCCATATTGCAAGCGGCAGAACCCAAAGATGAAACTCTGGGAAGTGTGCCCTTTATCATCGACGAATCACAAGACATTGAAAACGACTGCATTTTGTCGTTACCTCCTTTATAGGCACTCATCCCATAACCGTGAGTTCCATAACGCAAATTGGCAGATTCTGTGGTGCGATTCACAGTGTTGATTGGGCATGTATAAGCGTCCTCTCACAAGTCATTCGTAACGTAAATGAAAGAAAAACGATATAAACAAATATTATTTTCTTTGTGAGCTATGGAGATAGGATTCTAACAATCTTGGGAAGCACTGCTTCTCAAGATTGTTGCTCAGAAGCCTATCGGAATGCCCAGCGAACAGAAACATAATATTTCGTTTATACCGTTTTTCTTTTTCATTACATATAAAATTCTGACTTGCGAGAGGACGCTTATATCTGCCCCTCACAACCTATAAAAGCACTACAGAATCTGCGACACTACGTCAATTAAACTCCGGGTTATTCATATCTCAATGCATCGATTACTTCCATCTTGGCTGCCTTGTTTGCAGGATAGTATCCGAAGAATACTCCTGTCAGCATGGAGAAGAATAAGGAAAGTACAATAGCAGATAAAGACGGCCGTACCGACATAATAATGTAGCTTGAATATTCAGAATACATATTCTGGATCACAAACTCCGCTGCTTTGCCTAATACAAATCCATTAAACACCCCGATCAATATCCCGATCATTCCACCAAAGATACAGAGTACGATCGCTTCTATGACAAACTGCATACGGATGGTACTCCTCTTCGCTCCAAGCGCCATCCGGACACCGATCTCCCTTGTACGCTCGGTAATAGACACAAGCATGATGTTCATGACACCGACACCGCCTACGATCAATGAGATCAATGCAATGCCGGACACTGCGATCGTGATCACATTAATGACGGTATTGATCATTCCCATATCAGACGCCATATTATAGGTAGTAACATGGAAATTTTTATTGTTTGCATATTTCTCTTCAAAAAAGTTTGTAACATCTGTCGTTGCCTGATCGATATCAGCCAGGGAATTGACCATCAGGTTAAAGTTTGTGTAACCGGACTGATCCTTTCCCATCAGCTTAAAACAGGTCTGGATTGGAATAAACATTGTAGTATAACGGTCTTTTTCCGGGACGCTGGTGTCCACCTTGCCAAAAAGTGCTGCATTATATTCGTATATGCCTACAATTGTAAAATTATATAGATTTCCATCGCTGTCTGCATAAGTGATCTGTTCTCCTATTGGATTCTCATCTCCAAAATACTGCTTTGCCATGGTATCAGCCACAATGCAGACGTTCTTCTTTGTTTTGTTATCCTGTTTTGTAAGGTTTCTTCCGGCATACATCTTTAATTTCATATAATCAATATACTCGGAAGTAGTCCCCTGAACGGATACATTGGCATAAGTATTTTTATCCTGCCGGATCTGTCCGTTTCCAAGAAATTCAGAAGCTGCTATTCCATCAAATTCATCCGGATATTTTTCCACCAGTTCATCGATCATCTCCTGTGTCACAAAGTCCGATGTTTTCATTTCCGGGTATTCCCAGGTATCCCAGTCTGCATCATCTTCCGGATATCTTGCATCCACATATGCCTGAACCGTATTGCCACCCAGTGAATTTAAGGTGGATGTCAAAGTAGTCTGAATGGAATTACCGATCGTCGTGATCGTGATGACTGCACTGATACCGATGATGATTCCTAACATGGTCAGAACCGAACGCATTTTATTGCTGAAAATACTGGTGATCGCCTCTTTTATATTTTCCAAAAACATCAGCCTTCACCTCCATTATCTGACACGATATTACCATCTAAGATCGTAACGATCCGTTTTGTCTCCGCCGCAAGTTCCTGTGAGTGTGTGATCAAAACGATGGTTTTTCCCTGCTCCTCATGCAGCTTATGGAAAAGATCCATGACCATATGTCCGGTCTTGGAATCCAATGCTCCGGTCGGCTCATCCGCTAAGATGATCGCCGGATCATTGATCATTGCGCGTGCGATCGCCACCCTCTGTTTCTGTCCACCGGAAAGCTCGTTTGGTTTATGAAAAGCCCGTTCCTCCATGCCAACCATTTTTAACATTTCCATGGCACGTTCTTTTTGATTTTTTTCCTTCTCAGTACTATATAACAGCGGAACCATGACATTTTTTAATGCATTTGCCTTCGGAAGAAGGTTAAAATTCTGGAAAACAAAACCGATTCTTTTGTTCCGGATCGCACTTCGCATGGAATCATCCATTTTATTTACATCTTTTCCCTCCAGAAAGTAAGTTCCCTCAGTCTGACGGTCCAGGACACCGATAATATTCATCAATGTACTTTTTCCGGAACCGGACTCACCGACGATGGAGACAAATTCTCCCTGATCGACTGACAGGCTGATCCCATTTAAAATCTGCAGTTCATTCGGCTTGCCTATGTAATAACGTTTTATAATATTCTCCATACGGATTACTGGTTCACTCACGATCATTCTGCCTCCGTACTCATCATGCCTTCTGTGTCAAGTGCCTGATTGGAATATATCTGTTCCGGAGTAAACACCTGACCTTCGGTGACAGAAAATGTATTATCGTAGATCAGCTGGTCGCCCTCTTTCAGATCGCCGCCTGTCACTTCTGTATAATAGTCTACCTCTTCACCGACTTTGATATTTTTCCGGACTGCGGTTGCTGTTCCATCTTCATTTGCTTCCGCTACCAGAACATAGGAATCTCCGTTGTCATCCTGCCGGATCAGATCATATGGAACTGCAAGCTGTGTACCTCTGTCTTTGATCACAATTTTGGCTTTTGCACTCATTCCAACCAGAAGTTCTGTGTTGTCGATCGTGATCTCTGCAGAATAACCGCTTGAGGTATTGGTATCTGTACCGTTTGTGTTGGTGGACTGATTTTTTACTCTGACCACACGTGTTACCGTACCTTTGATCTCTTCATCCCCCGTTGCATCCGTTGAAACGGTTGCAGGCATTCCTTCCTGGATTTTTAAGATGTCAGCCTCCTCAACATTTACGATCACTTTTAAGGAAGATGTATCCTCGATCGTGATCATGGTCGTTCCTGCTGTGTTTTTATCTCCGACTGATACATTGACAGCTGTGACAACTCCACCGATCGGTGCAGAAAGTGTACAGTCTGCAAGCTGCTTCTGTAACTGCTCCAGCTGGTCTTTTAAATCTCTGGTCGTGCTTGTCTGGTATTTTTGCATGTCAACGGTATTCTGGGCAGATGCAACGCTTCTGTCTGTGTTTTTTAGCACAGATGCATAATTGTCGTTTGCGGAATCCAATGCATTTTGTGCTGTCTCCAAAGATGATTTAAAAACATCTAATTTTCCATCATACTCAGAAGTATCTTTGTAGTTGTTTTTCAGATAATAAATATAATCCTCACACTCTGATACCTTTTTCTTATATTTATCAACATCAGCCTGTGCTTTATCGATCGTCTTCTGTGCTGCATCCAGTGCATCCTGCTGATCCTGTTTGTTCTGGGTAAGACTGTTCTGCTTCTGTGCCTCATCGTTTGCTGCAACAGCATTCGCATTATTAATATTTGTCTTTAACTCTGCAATCTGTTTTTCAATATCCTTCTGATCCAATGTCACAAGCGGATCACCCTCTTTTACAATGTCACCCACCTGAACGTTCACGGCTGTGATCTCTGCTGCTGCAAGGGACATGACATTTGTCTTGCTCTGTCCTGCGATCGTTCCCTTCAAAGAAACTGAATCGGATAAATCCCTTTTCTCTACCGGTTCTACCTCAACCATATTCGCTGCTGTCTCAATCTGTGAAGTCATATTTTTAACAGTGCTGCCGATCAATACAATTACAATAGCTGCAATCACTAAAACGATCAGCCATACTTTCTTCTTTTTCTTTGGTACTTCAGCCACTTCTGCCTTTTTTTCTTTTTTATGAAAGAAATGCTTTTTTTCCTTTACATTGTTGTCTTCCATGCTTACATGATCTCCTTTTTTTCCTTGTCTTTTTTGACTTATGGCAAATTGTACCATATTTTTTTCAGAAAAAAAGTGCTTTAAGGCAATCTTAATATTTCTTACTGAAATCCTTAGGATTTGTTAAGTGTCCTTTCAGTTTATCCATATATTTTCCTGCCTCCAAAAGCTTCCTGTCATCGTCTCCTCTGCTCCTTAAAATACGTCATCATCTCATGTGTCAGGCTTAACTTCTCCCTATCCTCCGGGACATCGTGATAATCCACCCACTCTGCCACGGAGAGCTCTTCCTCGTCTAAGTGGATCTCTTCCTCCTCTGCAAGCTCACAGAAATAGCCGAGTAAAAGATTGCTGTCAAAGCCCCATGGCTGGCTCTTATAGTAACGGATGTTCTTCACAGCAAGTCCGACTTCCTCCATGACTTCCCTTTTGACTGTCTCCTCTGCTGTCTCTCCGATCTCTGTAAATCCGGCGATAAGCGCATACCTTTTGTACTCTCTGCCCGCATATTTTGTCATGAGGATTTTATCGCCGTGCGTGACTCCCACGATGACCGCAGGTGCGATCTTCGGAAATACCATGTTCGTGCAGCACGGACACTGAAGCATCCGCTGTGTTTCGCTGTGAACCAGTTTTTTCCCACATCTGCCGCAGAACTGATTGTCACGATACCACACAAACAAATGCCATGCGGTCGCAGCTGCAAGGACGCGTTCCTTCGGCTGCATTGGACGGACATCAAACATCTTATAAAAACGAAACTCGCCAATCTTGGTATCCGCTCCTATTTCAGTCAGAAAGTATTCTTCCTCCCCTATAGAAAAAAGATAAATACAAGACGGCACTTCTCTTCCCAGTATATTTTCGTTGTAATCCTTCCACTGCTCATAAGTCAAAAACTGCAATTCTCCATTATATTCCAGATATACCGTTCGCTCTCCAAAACCAAACATCCTGCTGCCTGCATGCGGTACTTTCTTTTTATATGAATTATCCAATTGCATTGGTGCAATATCCTGTATCATTTCCTTAGATTCCTTTCATTTTGAAGCTTTTCCTATTGTAAAACATTTTGATTTTTTGTACAATAAGATTATATTGTTGTAAAAAAAAGAGGCTGCCGGATCATGGCTGCTTCCAAGGGGTTTTTATCATGTATCACAATAAAAAAATCGGGATTTTTATCTCCCACATTATGGGATTTTACCAGAAGAATGTATGTCAGGGTATTATTGACAAAGCTCTGGAATACGGTTACACTGCTGAGATTTTTGCTTCTATGGATGGGGAGAATCTCGGGGACTACAGTCTGGGAGAGGAAAGCATTCTGACATTGCCGAATTTTGATGATTTAAGCGGTGTTATTTTTGCGTCTGAAACTTATCCAAACGAACAGTTAAAGGATCAGATCTATTCCCTGCTGAAAGAAAAATGTCACTGTCCTATCATAGAGATTGCTGTTTATAAGCAGCAGTTTCCTTCGGTTTCCTTAGAAAATAACCATCCTTTTTTTGATATTACAGAACATCTCATCACAGAACATCACTACAAAAATATCTGTTATTTTGGATGTGCCGATGAGAGTTTCTTTTCGGATGCCAGAGAAAAGTTTTACCGGGACGCATTAAAAAAACATGGCATTGCACCACACGCACATTCCATCTATACCGGAACCTACACTGCGCAGTCCGCTGCTGAAGCACTCCGCTTCTTTGAAGAAAATGAAACAAAACCGGATGCGGTTGTCTGTTACAATGATAAACTGGCACTTTTATTAATGACTGCTGCCATCTCTGCCGGTTATCATATTCCAGAGGACCTTGCGATCACCGGCTGTGACCACAGTGAAGAAGGACAGAATCTCACACCTTCTCTCACGACCGTCTCTTTCCCTGTCTATGAACTTGGGGAAGCTTCCGTAGAAAAACTGATGAAATTAATCCATGAGGAAAATGTTCCTGCCATCACTGTGGTACATGCACAGATGGTTCTGGAAAATTCCTGTGGATGCAGTCTTACAAAAGAGACTCCTGCTATTTACTTTGAGCAGAAACTGACCAGTCAGATTGCTTCTCTGGAGTCTTCTATTTTAAGTTCCATGAAAATGTCTGCTGAATTCCAAAATATTGCCGACATAGATGAAGCGATGGATCTGTTGGAGAATTACGTTCATTCTATTCCAAACTGTTCCGAATTTTATCTGTGTCTGTACGCCAACTGGGACAGCGTTTCCCAGCACATACTGGAATTAACGGAAAATGAAATGGATTTTGAGCCAAGTCAGGATGAGATTATTTTAAAATTAAGTCTGCGGGATGGCAAAAGACTGCCGGAATGCAGTTTTACCAAGCGTTCCCTCCTGCCGGAACATATCTACAGACAGTCAGATTCTGCCTACCTTTATTTTCCGCTGTTCTTCAAGAATAAGACTTTTGGCTATATTGCCTTAGCTTACGAGAACAACCGCATTGACTATCACTTCCAGCTCGTGCACTGGTTCATGAATATCAACCAGTTATTAAAACGTTTGAGTGACGCAAAACGTACTTCCATCCTCGTCTCTCACTTGGAGGACATTTACACCAAGGATGCGCTGACCGGACTTTATAACAAACACGGCTATCTGCACCGTGAAACGCTGTTACTTCAGGAAGCTGCAGAAAACCAAAGTACTGTGACCTGTTTTCTGTTTGATTTAAACCGCCTGAAATATATCAATGACCACTATGGTCATAATGAGGGGGATTTTGCGATTCAGGTCATCGGACATGCCCTATCCAGTGTCACCCGTTCCACCGATATCTGCGCAAGATTCAGTAGCGATGAATTTTATCTGCTGACAATGGATTACACAAAAGAAGATGCCGATGAACTCCTCACCCGCGTCTATAAGTACTTAGATAATTATAATAAAATAAGCCACAAGGAATATAAGATCTCTGCCAGCGGCGGCTATGCCCAGTCCACACCGGGTGCATCCCTTTCCAAAGAAGATGTCAAAGCTTTATTTTCCAAGGCAGATGAACATATGTACCAGCAAAAACAGATTTTTCATCAGGATTTGGATAAATAAGCATTGTGACGGTATTCTGTCGGAGATACTCCACAGGTTGCTTTAAAAATTTTCATAAAATGCTTTTCATTGTCATACCCGACTGCCTGACTGATCTCGATAATCTTCATATCGGTTTCGGTCAGGAGTTTTTTTGCCTCTCTCATGCGGATTTCCTTGAGATAATTCACAAAATTGCTTCCGGTATACTGCTTGAATGAGTAGGAAAACAGGGAGTAATTCATGGAAATATAATTGGAGACAACCGCCATATTCAGATCCTTTGCATAATTTTCTTCTATATAATCCACAGCCATTTTGATTTTCTGTACATTCTTGTTCTGGTCATAGCTGCTATTGATCTTCTCATGAAGCTGCAACACAAATTCCATTACCTTGTCCTCGTAGGAATCGATACAATTTTCACTCCAGATTTCTTTGCATTCCAATAAAAGTTCTCCCTCTGTCTCTAAAGCATTCTGATAGGTTTTCTCTACCTCCGTAAAGAAATCTTTCATACAGCTCTCAAAAACAGCCTCATCAATTCTTCCATTTTTCACTTCATAAAAGAACTGATGAAAACTCTTTTCCAGATCGTCTGTATGATCTGTTCCGATCAACTGGACGCGTTGGATTCTGGCTGCCTCCTCTGTCAACTTAGCGGCCTCCGTGATAAGACCTTCCGGTATCTTTTCCTGAAATACACCGTACTGCGCTTCCACTTTATTGCGGACAAATGCTTTCTTTCGCATCATGACAGACTCCGCATATGCCTGACGGATGCTCTCTAAGCCACAATGCGCCGCACTGATTCCAATGTAACCATCCTGCAATTCGTTTTTCAATAAGAGGGAAAGGTTCTCTGCCGGAACAATAAAAATATCATTGTCATTCATATTTTTCATGAAAATATAATTATCGTCGGACAGTTCTCCTCTCTTGACCTGATTCTGGCAGCACACATAATAATTTCCGGTATAAAAATGATCTGCATACTGACTTTCGATTGTGCGCTGTTCCTCCCCGGAAATCTCATCGGAAAGCATCAGGTGCCGCATCTGCTGATAACCAATTTTCTGATTGTTCTCCTCTTTCTCTTTCCGGCTCTCAATCTCTGCATTGAGTTTTTTTAAGATTTCGGTGATTTTTTCACGCTCAATCGGTTTTAAAATATACTCCCGCACCCCGTTTCTTAACATTTCCACCGCATAGGCAAAATCATCATAACCACTGATTGCCACGGTAAGTGGAATATGTTCGAGGCTCTGCATTTTCTGTACCAGTTCGATGCCATCCATCTTCGGCATACGGATGTCCGTAAACATCACATCAATCTCCTGCTCTTTCAGAATTTCAAGCGCAGTCTCTCCATTGTTGCACTCCATAATGGTCTCGATTGGCACACCACTTCGCATAATCATTGTTTTGATTCCCTGACGGATCATTTTCTCATCTTCAACGATCAAAACTGTTTTCATTATCTTCCTTACCCTCTTCTAATCCTGTATCTCTCTTCTGTCACAGTCCCCTGTGCCTTTATTTTTCACTTATGCTCCGGGTCATTTTCCTCTGACTGTCTATGCGTGATTGGAATCCGGACCATAATTTTTGTATAACACCCCAATTTGGATGCGATCTCGATTCCATACTGATCTCCAAATGCAATATGGATACGGTCCTGTACATTTTTCAGACCAATTCCATTGCCGGAGCCTCCGTTGGAATCAATTTTTCCTGCAATCTTTAACCGAAGCTTCTCCACTTCTTCTTCTGACATACCTTTTCCGGCATCTGTGATCTCGATCACACAGTCATCTCCGTCTAAAATGCCCTTGATATAGATATTTGTGTCCTCTGCCATCTGTTCGATTCCATGATAAATGGCATTCTCGACGATCGGCTGCAGGGACATCTTCGGAATCTCCTGTTTTAATACCAGTTCCGGCAGGTTTAACGACAGATAAATCTCATAATCAAACCGCAGATTGATCAGAGCCATGTAGTTTTTAATGTACTCTAACTCCTGCTCCACAAGCACATTTCCTGATACCCACTTCATACTGTAACGCAGCAGTTTCCCCAATGCGGTCACCGCATCAGAAATGGCGTATTCTTCATCAATCTCTGCCATCATCTTAATCGATTCTAACACATTATAAATAAAATGTGCATTGATCTGATTCTGCAAAGCCCGGATCTCAGAATTTTTTGCTAACATCTCACGGTTTAAATTATCTTCCATCAGCTCCTTGATACGTTCCAACATCTTATTGATCTGCGTTCCGAGTTCGCCCATCTCATCTTTGCCACAGTTTTCGATCGCGACATCAAGATCACCCTTCTGTACTTTTCGAATGGACTTTAAGATCTCATAAAACTGCTTTAACAGATGCTGCACAATACGGTTGATAAAGAACGCCAGCAATATGATAAATGCCAGCATGACAGCCACAAGCACATCACGCATAAAATATACATTATGAACATTTTTTGTGATATCCTTCACACAGATCAGTGTACCGGAGAGTTCGCGCACCTGCATATAAGAGATTACAAGATTTTTTCCATCCAATTTTTTATAAATGGTCTGTATCTTGTCCTCTGTGGGACGCTGTTTTAAAATATCGTCAAGCAGCGCTGAAGATTCTGTCTGCTCTTTCTGTCCAAAATAGGTTACTCCCTCATCCGAATAAAAGAAACTCCACTCATCCTCAATTCCCTCGTACAGGCTTGGAAACATATTCTCCATCGTCATGGCAGACTCGATCACACCAACTTTTCCATTGGCACTGTCAATAATCGGTGTGACAAGTGAAATAATCTTCCGATTCTGGTTCATCGTATAGGAATTGAAAATATTATCTGTGTAATCAAAATTCCAGCCGACATATTTATCCTGCTTGGACCACTCCTGTTTTTTCATACGGGATGCATTGTATAAAATGGGCATCATCTCCTGCACACTGTCATTCACCGCATAGACACGGACACCATACAGCAATGGGTTATTGTTAACTAACCGTTCCAACGCCGACACTTCGTTATTTTTAAAATCCAGCCAGTCGGCCGTAGAGATTTCTCCCCCAATCGCAGATGCATTCAACATTTGAAGCAGGGAATCATCACTTAAGAAAAACTGTGTGGACATATTGATAGAATCAATCTTTGTCTTGATTCCATCCTCATTCCGCTGCATTGTATATTCCATGTAATCCATGTTCTCCTGCACCTCATTCCGCTGCATTGTATATTCCATGTAATCCATGTTCTCCTGCACCGCATTCTGCTCCATAACATAGAACAAAACCCCTGCTAACACCCCGATTGGAATCACCATAAACAGAATGATAATACTGGTAAATTTGATATTTAGCTTTGTATTTCGAAACAGCTCTCTTATTTTTTTCATTCGCTAATTCCCATTTTTTCCTTTGCTGCATTCATTAATACTGTTTTCTGTTTCAAAACTTCCTGATAGCCCATGGCATTCCTTTTTCCCACAAATTCTTCAAATATTTCATCAAACTGTGCTTCATTTGATGCGAGAAGAAGCTTTGGCAGTGTCTCACTCCAGAGTTTGGTACATTTTTCATCCATAGCTGCAATTTCAGGACTTGTCGACAAACTCACATCATACTGTCCATTGTAGACTGTATATTTGCATGCCCACACGAGTAACTGTTCAGTAGCAGGACCTGCCTTCTGCTCCCACTGAAGTTGCATGACATTATTCTGCAGCATCCAATAAGCATCATCTGCGCCGTATAACCTGTCGTAAGTCTCCCGGTCGGAATTTAAAATTTTGCTGACGTCCTCTTTTAATACCGGCTTACCATCCACGATATCGTAAGTAACCCCTTCCACACCGAGATAGATCAACATCTGTCCATGCTCACTCATCATATAGTCCATAAACGCTATGGCGCGTTCCGGATATTTACAATTTTTTGAGATCAGCGTCAATGTCCATCCATTCATATTGTTAGTCGGCAGTGTCGGATCATCCCCATTGGAATTTCTCGGTCCCTCAACCGCCATGTAAATGCTGTCCGGATCATTCTCATACAATGCTTTTTGCTGTGAGATCGTATCACTGTACTGATAGAGCATACAAAAATACCGACCTTTTGCCAGTTTTTCTTCCATCTGTATCCGTGTATCCACAAAGATATCATTGGCAAGCAGCCCTTCCTCCCCCAGTTCACGGAACATTTTTAACCATATAACATACTCTGGGTCTGTATATCTGTCATAATATTTCCCATCCTTTTCCCACGGAACCGCAAGAAAATTCATCAGATATTTGTCAAAGGAAACATTTCCCTGATTATCAAATACATGGGATCCCACCGGGATCAATTTTTCCCCATTCACCTCAGGAAACATCTCTGCCGCTTTCTCCACTGCTGCTTTAAATCCTTCCGGTGTTGTCATATCCGGACTTCCAATTGCCTCATAAATATCTTTACGTACCAGAAACGTCTGATTGGATATGATGTCATCATGCTCTTTCACCTGTTTTGGTGTAACCGTGGAACACGGATATCCATAAATATTGCCATCATCCATTGTATACCAGTTCACCACATCTGCATCTGTGACCTGCCAGAAATAGGCATCATAATCATCTGCAAGTTCATTTAATGCATAGACCATGTTCTCTTCGATCATCTGGTTCACCTGTGGCTCCCAATACCCTAATGTGATCAGATCAGGCAGAGAATCCGATGCGATCAGTGCATTTAATTTTTCTGTCTCATTTCCGATCGGCGTGATAAAATTAATATTTACTCCTGTCTCCTCTGTAATCTTTTGAGAGACTGCATTCTCTCCCCACGGTATTGCAAACCAGGAATAATTGACATACCAGTCTAACGTAACAGGTTCTCCGGCATATTTTTTCCATGCCGGTGTATCCTCATCACCCTGTGAGGTGTCCTCCACCTGAGATGTCTCCACAGCCTGTCCTTCTCTTTCCGCTCCGCAGCCCGTCAAAACATTTGTCATCCCGGCTGTCATGGTCACTGCCATGCCCCATGCGATCATTTTTCTGATTCTGTATGTAACCATAAAACTTCCCCTTTATTTCTGTTTCCAAGTATCTTTATCATACCATTTTCTTTCGTTTCCCGCAAACCCCGACAGAGCAAATTTCCTGTTTTCATGACATTTTCCGAGTTCTTTTTACTTTCTTTTTAAACACACAAAAGCGCTACCCCAATTTTTTGAGTAGCGTTTCTGTTTTTATCTATTTAGAGAAGAATATGGTAAGGAAACTATTTTATGTACTGTCATTATTCTTTTACAGCACCTGCAGAAATACTGCTGATGATGTATTTAGAGAAGAATGCAAATACGAGTAAAATCGGAATAACAGAAATTGCAACGGCGAGATAAATTGCGCCCTGGTTTGCAGTAATATCTGTTGATGCCCTTAAAGTTGCCATCATAACCGGTAATGTAAATTTCTCATTTTTATTTAAGATAATCATAGGTAACAGGTAAGCATTCCATCCACCGATGAATCCCATGATACTCATGGTTGCAATCCCAGGTGACATGATTGGGATTGCGATTCTGTGGAATGTATATAACTCGCTTGCTCCATCAATTCTGGCTGCCTCGATCAGTGAAGGTGGCATAACGGAAAGTACATACTGTCTTAAGAAAAATACGGTTCCCGGTGAAGCAATTGCCGGAATAATCAATGGGATATAAGAGTTTACCAGATGAAGTTTGGTACATAAGTTATAAAAACCGATCAGACCAAGCTGTCCAGGTATCATCATGAAAATTAAAATCGTCATGAATAATACTTTATTTCCCTTGAATTTGTACATTGCCAGTGCATAAGCTGTCATAGCGGAAAAGTATGCACAGAGTAATGTAGATGGAACTGCTACTTTCAAACTGTTCCACATACCTAAAAACAGGTTGAAGTATTTAAATACAGTAGCCCAGTTTTCTTTTAAATAAACACTCGGAATCAGAGTAAATGATTTCATAATCTCAGATCCGCTTCGTGTTGCGTTGACAATCATTAATAAAAATGGAAACATACACACTACACTAAGCAGGATTAGTAAGATATATAAAATTGTTTTTTTGATTTTATATCCAATGCCGTTCATAGTAATCCTCCTTATTTCGTCTTAGATGAAGCCCGTTTTTTTGCACGGCGTGCTGCTGCTTTCTCTTCATCCTGGTTAAACACTTTTAACTGTATAATGGAAACAGCTAAAATGATAAGGAATAATACATAGGCGATTGCGGATGCATAACCAGTCTGTGTTGTTCCTGTTGTAAATCCAAATTTATAGAGATACATTACCACGGTGTATACGGAGTTATAAGATGCCCCTGCCGGATTTGACATCAGATACGGCAGATCGAACATCTGTAATCCACCAATCAGTGATGTGATTGCTACATAAAGTAACATCGGTCTTAATAATGGTAATGTGATTTTTCCAAATACGGTCCATCTTCCGGCTCCGTCAATTGCTGCTGCCTCGAAATAATCTTTTGAGATTCCCTGCACACCAGCCATTAACATAATGAAGGAGTTACCAAACCACATCCAGGAACTGATCACTGCGATGGTCACACCTGCTGTTGCAGATGATCCAAGCCAGTCGACCGGAGTGTAATTTGCACCAAATAACCGATAGATGCTTGCAATAATCTGGTTGAACGTTCCATAACGCCAATCCAGTAATGTCTGAAATAAGAATGCAACAGATGTTGCTGCAATTAAGTTCGGTAAGTAATAAATAATACGGAAAATTCCAAGTCCTTTGATTTTGTATTTGATATCACTAAATACAATGGTAAGTAAAAATGCAAGTCCGAGTTGTAATACGATATTCACACCCCAGATCCTTACCGTGTTCCAAAGCGCTCTCCAGAAAAATTTGTCTGTGAATACACGCTTGTAGTTGTCAAACCAGACCCAGGATGTCACACCGACTCCTGCAATCTTGGCATTTGTAAAACTGAAATATAAGGTTCTTAATACCGGATAAACACTAAAAATACAAAATACAATAACAAATGGTAAAACGAAGAAGTATCCCACGTTATCATATTTTTTCAAACCATTTTTATTCTTTCCCATATTCTGCCATTCTCCTTCTTCATAACTATCTCAGAGGATAGCCATTCTTTTCCTGTACTCTTTTGTCTTTTCTTACAGTCTGCACATTCCCTGTGCAGACTGTAAGAAAAATGATTTTGGAGATATTTTTATCTGTTTACTGTGATTTCAGGATATGTTGCTTCAATTGTATCGTAGAAGTCAGAGATTGCCTCATCCTTTGTCTTCTCACCAGTTTTAACAGAAGAGATTGCATTGCCCCATGCATCGCCGATACCTTTGTCGTATCTTGTTACTTTAGAAGTATCAATGTACTGTGCCTGATCTAACCAGAACTGGTATAATTTCTCACCACCGTAAATCTGGTTCTCATCATCTTTGTGTTTATCAAGAGCTGATTTCAAAGAAACTGTATCACCCTGTGAGTATTCAATCCACCAGTTAGCTGTATCTTCATTTAATGTACAGAATTTTACGAATTCCCAAGCTGTGTCTTTTCTTTCAGACTGAGAAGAAATACCGATATATGTACCACCGTCAAATCCTGCTGCTGGTCCAGAGCAAACGCCCCATAATCCAGATGTCTCGCCTACGTTATCTCTCATAGTAAGTACACCCCAGGAAGGAAGACCAAATGCGAATACAGTTGTTGTATCAAGTCCTTTTGTTGCCTCTGCGAACTGATCTGCATCCCAAACGTTAACGGAATCATCTGCATTAGACTGGATATCTGCTGTTAAGATAGGTACCTCGCCAGCCATAGCCTGATACCAAGGTGTTGACCACTGGCTTGCATATGCTGTTAAGTCATTCTGATATAAGTCAACGCAAAGATCCATGTAATCAATTCTGGACTGGTCAACATTTAATGTTCCATCTACTACCCATGCACTATCACCGGAGAATACGTTCATCTCTGCATCAGAAGAGAAGATTCTGTATCCAGCATCTTTTAATGTCTGAGCTGTCTCTAAGATAGTAGGATAATCTTTGAATAATTTTCCAACTTCGTCCGGATCATCTGTTCCGAATACTTCTTTTGCGATATCTCTTCTGTAGTAGATACCTGCTGGTGTGATCTGGTAAGAGATTGCTCTCTGGATACCATCGTCATCCTGTCCAACCTGCCATACATAATCAACGATCTGATCTGCATAATCCTGTGCATTGTATGGTGCCTGGTTTAAATCCTCGAAGAAACCTGCATCAAAGAAATCCTCTAACATCTTTGGCTCACCAACGATGATATCCGGTTCTTTTTCTCCTGCAAGTAATGCTGTCTGAACTTTTGTTGGGTAATCAGCTGGCTCGATAACCACTGTATCAACCTCTACACCTGTCTGTTCCTGAAATCTCTTGCCAAAATCGATCAAGTCGTTTGATAATGTCCATACAACTAACTTCTCATCGCTGGATGCATCTGCTGTGTTTGTGCTCCCCTTTGCCTCTGTTCCTGCTGCATTATCACTTGTGCCTGCTGTGTCGCCACATGCTGCCATGGATAATGTCATTGCACTTACGAGCAATACTGATACTACTTTTTTCCAATTCATATATAATCCTCCTTGTTTTACGAAGCAAAATCCGAACCCATTGGTGAGGAGAGGATTTTGCCTCCTTATTGTTCTGCAGAAAAGTGAATTTGCTTTCTGCTGTTACACAACACTTTGTTGTTTGTTGATAATTGAATTATAAGTTCAATCCCCTCTTGTAAAAATGCTTTAAATTTTAAAATGGTGTCTTTTTTTTAGGTGTCCTTTCTCCCATCAGCGCGGATTCTTTTTCTGTTTCTTCCCAGAACTTTTTGTTTTCGTAGTCCGTTGTGATAATTTTCATGCGATATTGTACTATATGTGTCGTTCTTATCGAACATCAATCTCAATGGATGTCACAAGCCCCTCACGGACATCCACTGCTATTTTTTCTCCTGCAACGCCGCTGCCCACATTGGCAACGCTTCCATTCTGATAGATAAACTTCATGGAAGCAATCTCATAATGTCCCGGAATGTAGTCGGTGACATCTGCAAACTGATACGTTACCTTTGTCTTTCCAAACAGCATGGCAGATACTTTTCCATTTTCCGGAATCAGATATGCCGGTACCGCAGGCTGTGGCGTGAAATGCAGTTCTCCATTTTTCATGGATAAAATATGGCTGCCAAACATCATCTGTTTCCACATACTGATAAACTCGATGGTCGATCCACTTAAGCGTGCCACAAAACCTTTGCCGTGATATGCTTTGTTTGGATTTTTACTGCTTGCGATAAAGGATGAATTCTCATAAATACTTCTTCCATATACTTCCTTATCCAAAAATGGGATCGCAGCTTTGTGGAAATCCTCAAAAAATGCTTCATACATGCCATTTCGGATGAGTTCCAACAGATACTTATATTCCATATGAAGCCAGATGGACTCATTCTCCAGCCAGCCAGGTGTGAAGGCTCTCGCTCTTCCAAGTTCAAAGGATGCATTCTGCAAAGAAGCATTGACCTTATACATGGAAAGTTTTTCATCATAGAGATCACTGTGTCTCACCTGCTCATATAATTTTGCCTTTTTCTCTTTTCCGGTCTTTAATTTCAGATAACGAACCGGTCCTTCCAGGAAATATGGAACTTCACGAACCATAAATTTTAATGGCTTGTAGCCGTCTTTTACTTTCTCATACTCTAAAACTTCATAAGTAAAATAGGTCGGGCAGATACCATTTCCCAATATGCATGCTTTTTCAATTCCGCAGGTTACTGTTTCCAGAAAATCGTTTAAAATTTTTACAACTTTCTCTGTGGAAACAAGATTCTTCACACCGGATATTCCGGAGAATACTTTCTCTCGGTAAGCCTCTTTTGCATCGTTGATCTGATTCCAGAAGGAAAGGATCTCACCCTCTTTCTGAATCTCTTCCTTAGCTGCATAGCTCTGCTTTTTGCAGAAACCGATCGCATCTTTCTCACTTGCATTGATCAGATCAAGCTGCTGTAAGAAATCAGAAAATTCTTCAATCAGTTCCAGTTCTCCCGGATATCGTTTTAATGCCCCGATCGTGTATTCCAACATTCTGGCAAGCTCATAGGTCTCTGCCATGGAAGAACCAAACATGCCCGGCATACCATTTAACGCGTCATACCAGCCAGGTTTTCCACCTTCCATCTCCACACCCATACCGTAAGCGTCCAGCGCTGCAAATTTTGTGGTGCAGAGTAACACTAATTTTTCCAGCAGCGTCATCTTTAAAACTTTTCCGGACTGATTTGCTTCACGCACCAGTTTTTCTTCCGTATTTCTACGGCTCTTTTCATTCAATGCATAATATTGTCTCAGGCCATTTTCCGTCTCTTCATAGCGACTGTATCTCGGATTGATATTTACCCGTGAAAGGAACGTCGTATAAACTCTCTCATACAGTAATTCCTTCTCTTTTTCCGGGAATACTTCCAGATAATCTTCCACAAGATCCAGATTGTAAGTCCAGTGGTCGCTCCAGTAGCCTTCCAGGAAATTGCCGTTCACAAGTCCATCCGCCTGATCGAGCACCTGGAAAAACAGATTTTCGGTCTCTTTTTCGCCAAAATTCTCTTCGATTTTCCGATATAAGGAACCCGGTGTGAATGGTTTTTTGATATATTCACAAAACTCCTGTTTTTCCTGCTCGGTTGTAAATAAATTTTCGTGAAGAGCCAGCAGACTGCCTGCTTTTTCTTCTGCAACCTGATAAGTCAGTTTTTCCACGCCCAGTGGGTTATAACCATCTAGCTGGATCAGGCTGTAAAATGTTTTGATATTCTCCCTTCCCACAAATGGTGCAAAGAAAGTGTCACATCTGCGGTTCTGGTTGACATCGCGGAAATTTCCATTTCCCTGTGAATAGAACTCCGGCAGCATGGAAAAATAGTTGTAATCTCTTTCCAGATCGCCATGCTTTCTGGAATACACGTAAAAAATCTTATGACTGCCAAGCCGGATCGGATATCCGCCTCTTAGGACGTTATCCATATAAGTATACTGACAGTAAGCATCAAAATCTTTCGACGCAGTCTCTGTCGCAATTCCGCTGCAAAGATGTTCTACCAGTTCCTCTGCCTCTTTTGCTTTTGCATGAAAATAAGCCGCGTCCAGTTTTTTTGCTGCATATGCTTTTAATAAGTCTTTGTTCTCCACCTGTCCGATGATCTCATAGAAGCAAATGCTCTCATCCGCAGCAAGTTCTGCCTCTGTTCCATAAAAACTGCATGGCAGCTGGTTCATGGTAATCTGCTCTTTTACCAACAGTTCTTTTACTGCAGTCCCTTCAAATCCAATCGGCTTCTGTAAGGAAGTATCATAGGAGAATACAACCGTCGGATCAACGACCGGCTGTAATCTCGTGCCATCAGAAAGGCATCCGATGGAAAAATTGCCGCCCTCCATCTTTGTGACTGCGGCGGTATCTGCCATGCTGGCACGTACCCTGAAATACGGCCGTCCCTCTTTCACATCCTCGACCTGCATCCACGCTTTGGATGTCTGGCACATATTTTTCATACTGTCAATTCCAACCCCATATGGGATCAGTGCCGGCATGCCGTCTAATACTTCTATTTTGGCATATTCCCCGGTGGTATTGGTCAGTTCCACCCTGCGCACCAGCGCACCGATTTTTTCTCCCGGAAGTGTGAAATAGTCCACCTTTGCATTCACGCCAAGTACGTCATTTTCCTCTTCAATTTTTAATCCGTTCCTGGCAATTTCCATGCGGTGTGTCCGGTTTTCATCTGCAAAAAGCTCCGTCACTTTTCCATCTTTTTTTACAAAAGTACGGAATCCTGTCGTTTTCACATTCTGGTACGCCTGATGTGCCGGATAAAATTCCATGATCGAATGATCTTTATTGTCGACTCCGAAACTGACCACGCACTGTCCACGGTTTACATAATAGCACCAGATAGGAATTCCCTTCTCTCCGGAAATGCCTGGAAGAAAGCTTGCAAACGTGCTCTTTTTTCCATAGTTTTCAATTAAAAATTTTTTCTCTGCCATATTCTTCTCCAATCCATTTTTCGCAATTGTTTATAATGTAATATTTTCCTAGGCAAGAACCACTTCGATCAGATGTGTCTCATTGCCAGAAAGTTTCTCGATCATATTCTTAGGAAGAATTGCATCATGCTGTTTTGGCACAAAATTTATCTTCTCTCCGTCCACCGTTACATCTGCAATCTGATATTCTCCATAATCCTTGTCTTCACAGTTCAAATAAGTGATCTTCCAGTTTTTGTCTGCAAACTTCAGTGTAAGGGATGCCTTTTTCTCTTCATCAAACTGCTCTTTTAAAAGTTTTGGGTCTAAGATCATATCACCGATCTGACCTCTTACTCCGAACATCTCTGTGATCACCGTCAGCATATACCAGCTCGCAGCGCCCGTCAGATAATGGTACATACCGCGTCCTCTGCCATTGAAGTATTCCGGAATTCCAGGATAGATGTGGCTCACTTCGAAGTTTGCCGACTGTCTGTACAATGCATGCAAGGACTTACAACCTTCCTTTGCAAATCCACGTTTGTAAAGCGCATTGGCATACATCACTGCCATATGGGAAAAGACTGCTCCGTTTTCTTTATCTCCGTAGGAAAATCCAAACATTCTTCCAAGATCTGTCTTGACTTCCCCGAAATCTGTGTTCAGACGGTAGCCACCCACTTTTTCATCATAGAGATAACGGTCTGCACTCTTCGTGATCTGCCGGATTTGCTCTTCTGTTGCAGTGCCAGCCATGATGGAAAATACCTGGCCGGTTAACATCATGCGGACACCGGTTTTTGTATCTCCTTCTACCTGACGTCCATGATTATCATAGTAACCGTTAAACCAGCCGTTTTCTTCCGAATCCTTTACCCACTCATTTTTCCGGATATGCTCCATTAACCACTCCGATTTGTGACGCAGGTTTTCAGTCAGTTTTTCAATGGAGATCTCTACTTTTTCTCCACTCGTATCATGCTCACACGTATGTAAATATTCCTCTAATACATGCAGCTTCTTCCCAACAGAATCGTATAATGCCGGATTATCTTCTAAAAGAATCACGATCTCTGCCAGAAGGGAAACCGTTTCTTTTCCAGTTTTCTTCCGGTATGCCTCCAGCAATTCTGCAATATCGGCAAGGTTGCCTGCATAAGCATTGGAAAATGCCACGCTCTCGCCCTTCTCAGAAGCCATATCCAGCGCATCATTCCAGTCTGCGCCGCGCAGTCTTATGTTATTGTGTTCTCCAACTTCATAAAAAGCGGTAAGATTCTGTAACAGCAGATGCTCTAAAATCGTACCCTCTTCCCGCACGCCGCGCTTGGTCTTCTGCCAGCAGCCATAGGATTCATCCCACAGTGTATCTGTCCTGGTTCCTCTTGCAATCTGTTTGTCTTTAAAATAAGCTGCCTCTTTTTCTAACAGTTCAAGATCTCCGGTCTGGTCAATATAAAACTTTGTTGTGATCATTGGCCATACACCATGATCCATCCACACTCTTGTGATATTATTCCGGTCTGCAACAAACTCTCCCTGTTTACTTCCGATGATCGTTGCATTACTTCCATCTATACGGACACCGGCAAAGTTATCAAGCAGCATCTGTCTTACTCCATCCGGATTCATAATTAAAAGTGCCAGACAATCCTGCCAGAGATCACGCCAGCCTCTTCCTCCCTTTCCGTAATCATGATGCGGAAGGAAGGAACAGCCATAAATACGACGCAGAATTGGCTGAAAGCTTACCCAGTGCATAAACTGGTTGAAATCTGAATCTCCGGTATGATAAGCAACATTTACTTTTTCCTGCCAGTATGCTTTTGTTTTTTCCAGTTTTTCCAGTACTTTCTCTCTGGTCGTATAAGTTTTGGAAAGATTCCTGATCTCCTGAATATCTTCTGTAATTCCGGTAAAGATCAGATAACTGCATTCCTCTTCCGGCTCTAATGTAATCTCTGAAAAATGAAGACCACCAACTGCCTCTAATCCTTCTATCTTTGTTCCTGCCTTGACCCCCTCTGCATTTTTTACAATGGCATATGGTCTCTCAAAGTTACCGCCCTCTCCGACAAAATCCTCTGCTGTCGGATAAAAATCCACCGGCTTTTCTCCATTGCCACTCCAGCCCACGCAGTAATAAGTCATATGGTTGACCTGATGTCCTCTCTCATCGAAAGACAATGTCGGTGTCACCAGAACGCCTGTGTCTGTAGTTTCGATTCTATGTAATAAAGATGTTACATGTCTGTGGTCACGGATATTGTCCGCGCTTCTTCCATATAATGGTATCGCCGCCGTTGGTGTAACTGTCTGCGCCATGCGTCCTGTGTTTGTGATCGTCACCAGCATGATCTCAACGTTTTTATCTACTGGAATAAAAGAAAGTATTTCTCCGCGAAGCTGATACTTTTTGGATTCCCTTGTCGTCTTCTGCCACATAAATCCGGCTGTCACTTCACTGTCATCCTGCATTTCCGTAAATTTCTTACTTAACTCTTCTGCTGAATGACCAGTCAAAGACCAGCTTCCGATTCCCTTCACATTGCACCAGAAGTTTCTGCTGTTTCGGTTATTGACAAGATTTTCCGCACTTACCGGCTCCAGTAAAAATGTATTCTGATCTATCTTCGCATCACCGCCGAGATTCGGTGTGAAGGAACTTTTTAATCCTGCTTCCCCTGCAATTGGAAAATAAAGATAGCTGATATTTTCCGCTTTTTTCAAATGGAATGTTCCCTGTGTATCTTCAAATTGATATCCTTTCATCCTGATTCTACCCTTCCTATTTTGATATTTTTATTCTAAGAAAAAACAAGACACAAAAAAGGACACTCTTTTTCAAAAAGGTGTCCTTTTTTTATATCTTACCGGATCAGACCGTTCTCATATTCACAGATCACTTTTCGTTCTCCTGCAAAAGTCACCGAATCTCCCGATTCATTGATAATATGGTTCATGCCCGGATATCCGGTCAGCATCACGGTACAGATATTGTGTACTTTCACTCCATTCTTATCCGGCACCTCCATGGCGGTGTCAAGTTCCACAGACGCATCACGGTTATACAGGTAAACGCCAAGCCCCCATGCCTCAAACGTATCCACAGCATCATCCACATAAAAAGAAGCGTATCCATTCTTCTGTCCCTCATGGCTCATCCAAACCTCCTGGTTTGGAACATCATATGGGATCTCGCTCTGATACATATACACTTTTCCGTGATCTCCATTCCATACCGTCTGATACTGTTCAAAATGTTCTACCATCAGCGCATACATCGTGACATCATCCCCGTTGATGATGATTCCATTTTCTGCCTCGTTTTTCTCCCACGCAACATTGTCTCCGTGGTCTGCACGCCATACCCAGAAGTTATCCCCGACCACATGGCTGCTGTTGATCGTAGCGCAGCACTTTACGCTTACCGGTGTGTCTGTATCTGTTCCTCCGACATGGAAAAACAGATCGCTTAAATAAATATTTTTTCCATTATCCTCTGATTTCTGACCCTCGTTACCGATGACAAGAAGATTGTCTGATTTTATTTCCCCGGCATCAAAAAGTAATCCTGCAAGGATCAGTCCCTGCACATTCCCTGTTTCCAGGCAGACGTTTCCTTTTGCTGCACGCAGGGTTGCCAGTCCCATGCCAAGCACGATTGTATCCGGACGATTTACAGCAATCGGTTCCTCAAGGTCATAAATTCCAGGTGTCAGAAGCAGATTTTTTCCTTCTTCCAATGCCTGATTCATCGTCTCTGCCGTATCTTTCTCCGGCTTTGCAACATAAAACTGGTCAATCGGAATTTTTTCTCCCTCGCTGCCATTTTCCCAGGAAACACCAACAGCATTTTCCCGCTCTTTTGGCACATAGACCATATAACCTTCCTCATCATCATAGATCAAAAACGGTTTTTCCTGCATGGCTTCGGTCTTTTCCACCTCTGTGTACGGAACGACCGGCCAGGTTCCGGTTGGATTTTTTCCTTCCTCTGTGCCGACAAAGACCATATTCCAGTTAGCCCCCATCCACGCTTTCCAGTTACAGTTTCTGGAAAGCCACTGCTGCTGTGAGCCGGAATCCGTCATCAGATCGGTGTTGGAGTCCGCCAGAAATCCACCACTGCACCATCCGTATTCATCATGTAAAAATAATGCACCATCGACCTGCACTCTCCGCATAAACGTTGCCTGTGAAACCGCCCACATGGTATTTGTTTCCAATTCCATATTCTCTACTCCGCGCCAGAAATTGCAGCATGCATTGTGATTTGACGGATCATCTGCAAGCCATCTTGCGGTGCATTGCAGACTCTGTAATTTTGTGTCTGTCGGAAGTTCTCCAAGTCCTGCCACCTGTGTGTAAAACCCAACATTCGCCTCGATCGTTTCATCATACTCTCCCGGCATAAAATAGATGGCATAACGCTCCTCTCCAAACTGATTTGCTTCCTGTTTCTCATAAATAGCATCTAATGTTTCTGCCACCTGCTTTGGATCATCCTCCGGCGAAAAGATATAGGTATTCCCGCCAAATAATTCTGTGTGAAACTCTGTATCCCTTGTTGTCATATCTTTTATATCCATTTTACTGTTTTCCTTTGTTCCGCACCCCATCATAGGCATATAGGCTGCCCCGAATAGAAGCAGCATTTTCCCATAGTGTCTCTTTTTCATGTTTTTTTCCTCCCTGTCCCTTATCAGCATAACGGTATCCGGGCACAAAAAAAGGACACCTTTTTTCACAAAGGTATCCTTTTTCCATATAGAAATATTTTTTTAAAAGTACTCCATAATAAAGTTTTTCTTTGGATAAAAAATCTGCCCGATGGTTCCATTCTGTATTACCTTCTGATCCAGTATCTCTACCGAATCGTAATCTGATATCTCACCCTCTGCAAATCCCCGGAAAATACCGTGTGCAAAATCTGCAATATCCATGTTGATCTGTGGTATCTGATCCTGCGGCATACGCTCTTTTTCAGAAGTTGGGATAACGGTTGGTGATTTAAACTCATCCTCAGATGTTTCCTCTTTCTTCTCAAACCATGCCGGATCAAACAGATGCAAACCATAGCCTTTGGAAACCAGACCATTTAATAGTTCTTCAATACGCTGTCTGCATTTTCCCGGGTTGGAGTGCGGAATCGTCATTGCATCCTGTGCCGTGTCACGATAACCCAGACCGGTTCTTCCACCAACTTCGATGAAGGAAGCAAATCTTGAGAACATGACATTGATCTCTGACTGATATAATGTCCAGGTATTGATCAGTGTGTTCATTCCCTCATTCGGTGTCTCAATCTGTAATTTGCTGCATTTTCTTTCCCAGTAGTTATGTAATTCAGCAAATGCTCTGTCCACATTTTCAAAATTACTGTATTTCTCACGCATCACTTTTCCGGCTTCGCGATTTCCTTCACCCAGCATGAAAATGAAACGTTTTTCCTCGCCCGGCTGTAAAACGATATTCTTCTGTAAGGAGCCACAGTGGTTGCCGCCCTTTTCAAAAGAACCGCTGCATTTGCCGTTGATCACTGCAACCGGATTGTCCTCCGTGTGATACATACCAAGGAATTTATCTCTCATGCAGTCAAAACCGTCCGGTTCAAAATTCGCAGTAAAATACTGATATCCATCCGGTTCATAGAACAAATCTTCCTCGATGATTCCGTCTTTGTAAGAGCTTCCTGCGCAATAAAGACTCATCTGGAAGTTCTGATTATCAATGTTGATGGAATGGAACGAAAATTCCAGATAAGAGAAAAGGCTTAAATCTCTTACTTTTTCTCCGTCATTTTTCACTCTGACATCCCACAAAACCACATCATCCCCGATTGGGACAAACAATGTCTGGGATGCCTTAATATGGTCGTACTCGCATTCATATGCCGTGTAGGACATTCCGTGACGGCACTGGTATTTTGCCTTGTCTAAATCTTTTGCGACCGGCTGCCAGGAAATACTAAAATAGTCATTGGTTCCGTCTTCTTTTTTCTCGTTATCACGGATGTATACATAATATCCCGACCGGTCCATTGGAATACTGTTTCCATGGAAACGTGTGATTCTGTGATATTCCGGACTCTTATAGAAAGAATATCCTCCTGCTGTATGATTGACAACCACAGCCAAATTCTCTACCCCAAGATAATTTGTCCAGGATGTCGGCAGATCGACTCTCTCGATCACATACTCTCTGTGTTCATTATCAAAATGCCCGTATCTCATAAAAAACCCTCCTGCTTTGCATTTATACCTTTTTGATACTTTGAGTATAAATACAAACCAGAAGGGTTTGAATTGTTCTTTGTGTGAATATTTGTTTTTTATTGTGATTTGACAATTTTTATATTTTCACATTGTTCATTTATGGAACAATTGCATCCTAAATTACAACATAAATTGTGCCACCACATAATTATTTAAGTCCATCCCTTTGTCAGTCAGATAAATCCTGCCCTCACGTTTTAAGAGCAGTTCTTCCTGCTGCAAATGATTCAATGCGTCTCCGTAGACTGCCTCGATTGGAATGCCAAATGCCTGTGTGAATTCTTCCCGGTAAAAGCCGTCCCTCATGCGGAGACCCAAAAACATAAATTCCTCCATCTGCTCGTTCCTTGTAGTCTGCTCTGCTGCCGCATGCAGGTTTACTGCCGGAACCAGTATGTGCGTGCCGTCAGCAGAATAAACCGCACTGCCTGTCACACCCTCAGTTAACGGATACTGCATATAGCAATCGTGAATATTTTCACATTCTGACAGATACGTGTACAGATCCCTCGTATTGGAATACCGTACATTATCGATCAGGGAAGATGCGCCAAGTCCCACACCGAGATAATCGACGCGTTTCCAGTAACCGATATTGTGTCTGCACTCATATCCCGGCTTTGCAAAATTGGAAACCTCATACCAGTGATAACCGGCCTCCTTTAAAATGTGCTGTGTCATCTTCGTGGTCTGGTACTCCTCCTCCTCCGTCGGGAGAGATTCCGTCTGCATGCCAGCCTCCTGCCTGACTGCATCAAATTTATAAAGATCATAAAAAGGTGTACCTTTTTCTATGATCAGCGAATATGCCGAAATATGCTCCGGTTTTAATTGCAATACACGATGCAGCGAATCACAGAAAATATCCGGTGTCTGTCCCGGCAGAGAACTCATAAGATCAATGTTAATATTCGTAAATCCATGCTTCCGTGCCATATCATAGGTCTTTAGAAACTGCTCGTAAGTATGTATTCTGCCAAGTATTTTCAACTCGTCATTATGTGCTGACTGTAGTCCGATGCTGAGACGGTTGATCCCTATCTTACGGTAAACTTCAAATTTGTGTTCCGTAACTGTACCCGGATTACACTCGATCGTGATCTCCGCATCCCCATCCACAGCAAAATTCTGATATACAGTTTCCATGACCGCCTGCATAGACTCTTCTCTCAGCCAGGAAGGTGTGCCCCCTCCGATAAAAATTGTCGTAATGCGGCGTCCCTTATACTTAGCTCCATAAAAAACCAGCTCTTTCTGCAGCGCAGCGACATATGACCTCTGCGTCTGCTCGTCTGCCGCAAAAGAAAGGAAATCGCAGTAATCACATTTTTTCACACAAAATGGAATATGAATATATAACTCCAAAATCTTAATCCTCGTCTAACTTTAATACGCTCATGAAGGCTTCCTGTGGAATCTCCACGTTACCAACCTGACGCATACGTTTCTTACCTTCCTTCTGTTTCTCCAGAAGTTTCTTCTTACGAGAGATATCACCACCATAACACTTGGCAAGTACGTCTTTACGCATTGCTTTTACCGTCTCTCGCGCAATGACTTTGCCACCGACTGCCGCCTGGATTGGGATCTCAAATAAGTGTCTTGGGATCTCCTCTTTCAGACGCTCACACATTTTTCTTCCACGCTCGTAAGCACTGTCTTTGAACACGATAAAGGAAAGTGCATCGACCTGCTCCTTATTGATGAGAATATCGAGTTTTACAAGCTCAGACGGCTCATATCCTTTCATCTCATAGTCAAAAGACGCATATCCTCTCGAACGTGATTTTAATGCGTCAAAGAAATCGTAAATGATCTCGTTCAACGGAAGATCGTATTTGATGAGTGCACGTGTTTCCTCCAGATATTCCATGCTGATATAGACACCGCGCCGCTCCTGACATAACGTCATGATTGCACCGACATAGTCTTTTGTCACCATGATTTCCGCGGAAACAATCGGCTCTTCCATGTAATCAATTTCGGACGGATCCGGCAAGTTTGACGGATTTGTCAGGTCAATGACTTCGCCGTTTGTCTTATGCACCTTGTATACAACGCCCGGAGCCGTTGTCACAAGATCAAGGTTAAATTCCCTCTCCAGACGTTCCTGGATGATCTCTAAATGAAGCAGTCCAAGGAAACCGCAGCGGAATCCAAAGCCCAAAGCAAGGGATGTCTCAGGCTCAAAATACAAAGAGGCATCGTTGATCTGTAATTTTTCCAGTGCATCTCTCAGATCCGGATACTTTGCACTGTCCGCCGGGTAAAGACCACAATAAACCATCGGATTGACCTTTTTGTATCCCGGAAGTGCCTCTGCACATGGGCGGTCTGCATTCGTTACTGTATCGCCCACGCGGGTATCCCGCACGTTCTTAATGCTCGCACAGATATAACCTACCATACCTGCAGACAGCTCATCACACGGAATAAACTGACCTGCACCAAAGTATCCAACCTCAGTCACTTCGTCCATAGCTCCGGTTGCCATCATTTTGATCTTATCCCCTACTTTTACCGTTCCTTCCTTCACACGGCAGAACACGATCACGCCCTTGTAGGAATCATAAAGCGCATCAAAAATCAGTGCTTTTAACGGTGCATCCGGATCACCGGTCGGTGCCGGGATTTTCTCCACGATCTGCTCTAACACCTGATCGATATTCAGTCCGGTTTTTGCAGAGATCCGCGGTGCATCATGCGCTTCAATTCCGATCACATCCTCAATCTCCTGAATCACTTCATCCGGCTGTGCGCTCGGAAGGTCAATCTTATTGATGACCGGCATAACATCCAGATCATGGTCTAACGCCAGATACACGTTAGCAAGTGTCTGCGCCTCCACGCCCTGTGCTGCATCCACAACTAAAATTGCTCCGTCACACGCCGCCAGACTTCTGGATACCTCATAGTTAAAATCCACGTGTCCCGGTGTGTCAATGAGGTTAAAAATATACTCTTCCCCATCTTTTGCCTTATAAATAATACGGACTGCCTGCGATTTGATCGTGATTCCACGCTCTCTTTCCAAATCCATATTGTCGAGCACCTGTGCCTGCATCTCACGGCTTGTGAGTGTTCCGGTACTCTCTATGATACGATCTGCCAGCGTTGATTTACCGTGATCGATATGTGCGATAATACAAAAATTACGAATCTTACTCTGATCAATTGCCACTCTTTATTTCTCCTGTTTCTTATAAAATAGAAAATTTCTCTTTCAAAGCTTTTCTTTTGCCTATATATGTTACCATACTCACATTGTTTCGGCAATTATTATATGAAATCCCGACTATACTATCCTACATTTATTTTGCTATACGAGCAGACTCTTAGTATAGGCTTCTTTCGGATCGTGAAAAATATCTTCTGTCTCCCCTATTTCAATCATTCTTCCATCCTTCATAACCATGATACGGTCGCACATATGATAAACTACATTGATATCATGGGATATGAACAGATATGACAGGTTCATTTCTTCCTGCAGCTTCTGTAAAAGTTCCATGATCTGTGCCTGAATGGTCACATCCAGTGCAGATACCGGTTCATCTGCAATGATAAACCCCGGATTTGTGATAAGCGCCTGTGCGATACTGATTCTCTGTCTCTGTCCCCCGGACAATTCGGATGGCAGACGATGGAAATACTTCTCATCCATTCCGACACGGGCAAGCATGTCATAAGCCGCTGCCTTACGGTCAGCCTTAGACATTGCACACTTTTTATCCAGAATACCGGCTGCCCTGAGCGGTTCCATCAATAGCCACCCGATCGTTTTGGATGGATTCAGGCTGCTGTACGGATCCTGAAAAATCATCTGTGGGCGGCTGACATGACAGCTTACCTCTCCCGACATATGCTCCTGCATTCCAAGGATTGCCTTGGAAAGCGACGTCTTTCCGCAGCCGCTCTCACCGACCAGACCGAGACTTTCTCCCTCATACACATCAAAACTGACATGTTCTACCGCATATTGTTTTTCTTTCTTTTTGAAAATAGAATTGGATCTGTCTTCATAATATACAGACAGATCTTTTACTGTAAGAACCGTTGTATTGCTCTCTTTCTTTACGGAAACCCTCGGCTTTAACCTGGAAGGAACTGCCTCGATCAGATTTCTTGTGTATGCTTCCTTCGGATGCATGAAAATCTTCTCTGTTTCATCTGCTTCCACCACAACTCCGTCTTTCATAACAACGACCTTATGGCAGATACGTCTTGCCAGATTCAGGTCATGTGTAATAAAAAGCATTGCATTCTGTTCACTCTTGTTGATGTCTTTTAACAATTCCACGATCTGTGTCTGGATCGTCACATCCAATGCCGTCGTAGGCTCATCTGCTATGATCAGATCCGGATGCAGGATCACCGCCATGGCGATCATCACCCGCTGTCTCATGCCTCCGGACAGCTGGTGCGGATAACTGTCATAAACCTTCTTCGCATCCTTAAGCCCGACTGCCTGAAATGTTTCCAGTACTTTTTCGTAACGCTTCTCTTTCTCTAGATCCGTATGAAGCCTTACGATCTCATCCACCTGGACACCGGCTTTTTTTGTCGGATTTAAGGAGGTCATCGGCTCCTGAAATATCATGGACATCCGGCTTCCCTGAAATCTGCGGTACAGCCGCTCATCAAAAGGTCTGTCTGCTTCTCTTAATACTTCCCCATCCACGATTATTTTCCCGGATGTCACCTGTGCCTGCTTTGACAGAAGCCCCATGAGTGTCAGTGAGGTGATTGATTTTCCGGATCCTGATTCTCCGACAATTCCTACGATCTCACCACTGTTCACTTCTATATTTACATGCTTAACAACTTCCATGCCATCAAAAGAAACGGATAAATCTTCTATCTGAACAATTTTTTTCTGTTTGCTGTCTTTTTGCTGTTCCACTTTCATATACTTATCCCCAGTCTGTCATTCATTCTACCACACAGCCTCTACTCTGCCCTGCTTCCATCCCATTTCCGGATACCCTCGCCCAGCAGTGAAAATCCAAGCACCACCCATACGATCGCAAGTCCCGGGAAAAGTGCATACCAGGGTGCTGTCTGCAAATATCCCTGTGCATCTGACAGCATCATGCCAAGACTGGCATCCGGTGCCTGTACTCCGATTCCAAGATAGCTCATACCAGACTCCGCAAGGATCGCATTATTAAAACCGATCATCACTGAAACGAGCAGCACGGAAAAAATATTAGGTAAAATATGTACGAACAGAATACGAAGCCTGCTTACTCCCATCAGCCTTGCTCTTTTTATATAATCCGCATCACGAAGACGTAAAAATTCTCCGCGGACAATCCGCACAAAGCTTGGGATAAATACGATCCCAAGTGCGATGATCACATTCTGCCTGCCTTTTCCAAGTAAAGATATGATCACAAGCGTAAGCAGAATACTTGGGAATCCGTTCACCGCATCCGTGATACGCATGAGGATCTCATCTAAAATGCCTCCGAAATATCCGGTAAATGCTCCTAACAAAACACCTGCCACAGTTGAAAAAAGGACGACCGATGTGCTGATCACAAGCGTTGTTCCCAATCCCTGCATCACTCTTGAAAAAATATCCCTTCCGAAATTGTCTGTTCCAAAAATATGATGCATGGAAGGTGCTGTAAATTTCTCTGCCGCCGACATGGCAGTTGTACTGTATGGTGTCCAGAAATATCCTAAAATCCCCAAAAACACAACAAGACCTGTCATAAACAGGCCTGCTGCAAGATATCCGTTCCATTTTTTTCTTTTCTTATTTTCCATAGGTTTCACACTCCGTATCACAAGCCTATCCCTGCACAATGCCGCCTGCTCCTCTGCAAAAGGAAACATCTGTCCTGCGGCTTTTATTCACTCTTACGGATTCTCGGATCGATCACCCGGTAAAGAATATCCACGATAAAATAAACAAAAATCACCACGAATGTAATGTACAAAATCAAAATCTCCACAACCGGAAGGTCTCTTGTTCCGACCGAACTGATCAGAAGCCTGCCGATCCCAGGCAGTGCAAACACCTGTTCTACCACGATACTTCCTGCCAAAATTTCTGCGATCATCATGCCGAGAAATGTAATGACCGGCATCATGGCATTTTTTAAGACATGGCCAAACATGACCTGATTCCTGCTGCAGCCCTTGCTGTAAGCAGTCCTCACATAGTCAAGCTTCATCTCCGTCAACATGGAATTACGCAAAAAGCGTGCAGTCATCGCTATTTTCGGTAAAGCGATCGAAATTGCCGGGAACAGTAAATATGCTAAAAATCCGGTCATATTCTCCTGATAACTTATGTACCCGCCCGGTACAAACCATTTTAATACAATGCCACACAGGTAAGTCACTAAAATTCCAAGAAAAAATGATGGAACCGCCATCGTGACCTGCGTTAAGACTCCAAAGACTGCATCTAAGAACCTGCTTCCACATTTTGCCCACAATACCCCCAAAGGAATTGACACAAGTACGATCATGACAAATGAAATCACTGCCAGATAAAGTGTCACCGGCAGCTTATCTCCTATCAATTCCTTCACGGGCATCATTTCATTCATATTCTTGGAATACCGGTAACTCACGCCAAAATCCCCGTGCAGTACATCATCTGCCCAGGAAATATACCGTTCTACCGGTGGTTTATCCAATCCAAGCTCTTCTCGAAGCTGTGCCTCTCTCTCCGGTGTTGCCTCCGTTCCTAATATGGAACGTACCACATCTCCCGGAATTACCTGAAAAGCAAGGAAAGCAGCTACTGAAACGAGAAACAATGTCATAATGAGAGTGCATATTTTTTTTATTAAAAATTTCATGTGTCTGCTTTCCTTTCTGATCAGATGATAACGGCACTACTTTCTGTGTCCGTCTTATTTTACAAAGTAAACTGTACTCATATCCTGTACATAAATCGGATAGAATTTGTATCCTGCAAGGTTCTTGTTAAATGCTGTTGTGTTCGCCGGAACCTGGATAAATGCACTGGCTGCTTCATCGGCAAGGATCGTCTGAAGCTTCTTATAATCTGCTGCCTTCTCTGCTGCATCCTGTGTTGCCTGTGTCGCTTTCCAGAGTTCATCATACTCTGTGCTCTTGAAGTTCACAAAGTTCTTTTTCGAATCTGTCTGGAAACGGTTCAGCAGATATCCCGGTGTGAGGTCACTGCATGTGATACCACTGATCGTTGCCTGATACTCTCTGTTGGTATAAACATCTTCTAACCAGGTATTCCATTCTACAGCATCAATTGTTGCATTGATTCCTACTGCTTTTAACTGTTCTACCACAACCTCTGCGGTCTGCATATGGAACTCATAAACAGACGGAACTGCGATCGCAAGATCAAATCCATCTGCATATCCTGCCTCTGCAAGAAGCTCTTTTGCTTTTTCCACATTTGCGGATGTACCATAAAGATCATTTAAGTCCTCATAGTAATCCTTTAATGTAGGAAGCATTGCAGAGCTGATGAGTGTTCCGTTTCCACCGGCTACGAACTCATTCACCATATCTTTATCCAGTGCGTAGCAGATCGCCTGACGTACCTTCACATCAGAAAGCGGTTCATAGTCATTGTTTAAGAACAATGCCTGCACAACATTGGATGGGGATGAGATCACATTAAAGCTGTCCTTTAACTCATTCGCCTGGGAATCTGTCAGGTATGCATAAATATCAATGCTTCCACCCTGAAGCTCTAACAATGCAGTATCTGCACTTCCCACAATTTTAAAATCTACCTCATCAAGATAAGGAAGTCCTTCCTGCCAGTAATTTTCATTCTTCGCAAGAACGATTCCCTCCTGTGGAGTGTAAGAAACAAAAGAAAACGGTCCTGTTCCAACCGGATTCGCCTCTGCATCTTCTCCGCTTCCTGCAGGAATAATTGCAGTTACAAAACTGTAGATCAGTTCTGTATTCGGTGTATCCACTGTCACCTGGACCGTCTTGTCATCTAAAATATCAACTGACTGAATTGTCTGTAAAGTTGCTACTAATGGTGTTCCATCTAAAAGACCTGCTGCTCTTTCTAATGAGTACTTCACATCCTCACATGTCACATCATTACCATTATGAAACTTCACACCATCTCTCAATGTAAAAGTATATACTAATCCATCGTCTGAGATGCTGTAATCACTTGCTACAGCGCAAATCAGGTTACCGTTCTCATCCGGTTTTACCAAACCTTCGAAAACATTAAACAGAATCTCTTTAGTTCCTGCCGCAGTTGCCTTATGTGGGTCAAGACTGTCAATATCCTGCTGTATGCCTACAACAACGGAGCCGCCGTATACAGGTCCTTCACTGATCTCTGTCTCCTGTACATTCTGCTCCTTAGAGGAAGTATCCTCCGAAGACTCTCCTGTGCCATCTGCGCCACATCCGCCCAGTACAGCCATTGCCAGAAGTGCCATGAAAAGAATGTGTAATCTTTTTTTCATAATTTGCTCTTCTCCTCTTCGAATTGCTTTTTCCTCTCATTATTCAATTGCTTTTTTATTCTATCACACAACATGAAAAAAACAAGCTATTTTGTTAATTTTTTGACAATTTTAATTTTTCCATTTATAAAGCATCTCATCCTGCAGTATTTCTTCTGTCGGAACCGTTGGATTCTGGATATTTTTTAATGTTACTGTTACAACTCCATCTTTATAACTTGAAACCACATCCGTTGAAAAACACTTTCCCGGAGCTACAGCCTGCTGTCTGTTGGGATACATCGTCCACATCTGAATCAGGTTATAATCCTTATCATATAACAGTATCTTAGCACACAAATCATCATTCTCATTACTTGTAAGTCTAAGAACAGCCGGACGCCTGTTTCCTGCATTATCGATAAATTCACTAATCGTTTCGTTTTCCTCATCCAGACATCCCGTTACATTTATATATCCCTTTGCCTCAAGTTGTTCTAATGTCACATTTTTATCCAGATCCAACAATTCATTCCATGCTTTGTCACCTGTCATTCCCCATCCTGTTTTCTTTAAATAGAAGAAACATATTCCAAGCATCGCCAATGCGATGAGGCATAATGCCACATATATTCTCTTTTTCCCCATATATATCCTCCTTAGGCGCTGACAATATTGTTAAAATAAAGATTTGATTCCAATAAGTTTTTTCTTCATTTTCCTCTTCTAACTCGATTATAATATACCTGTTCTATATATGCAATTTATTTTAATTGGTTTCACCAGTAAAATCTGAACGAAAAAGAGAACCTGAATTCACACTCAGGTTCTCCATCTTTATCATTTTTTACAATTTAGTCTACTACTTTAAACTCTTTTTCCTTTGCTGCCATATACTTCTGTATCGGCAAATCTTTTTTATAAACTTCGAATTCATAATTCCAATAATCTTCTTCCGAATCAAACTGTTGTATAATTGCCATTGCATCTTCTTTATTCTCTGACTGATTGATAAATTGCTTTAATTCCTCTAAATAATCATATACTTCTTTATCTGTCACGGTATATCCAGCTTCAATTGCCTGCTGATATAATGCCTCCCGTTCCTCAACATATAAAATTGCCTGTTTCCTTGCTTCTTCCGCACTCATTCCAAAAGTATCATAAAACGCTATTGCCTGTTCTACTTCCTTATTTGTTATAACTCCATTCTTTCCTCTCGCATATATCATTTCATTTCCATTTTCATCATTTGCATATTGTTTAAGCAAATTTCCCCAATCAGAAAACTTAGATGTATAAGATGGCTCCGCAAATGTTTGAACTCCTGCCATGAATAATAAGATTCCCATAAATAAAGATGCTCACAATGCCTGTATCTTTTTTTTCATATAACCCCACCTCCTACTTTGTATTCAAATTTAATCTAACAGAATCTGCTGACGAAGCTGGCATACCTCCGCTGTAATTATTATACCATATAACGTATGTAAACATAGCCTTTTTTCTTCTAACGACATATAACGGACATATCTTTTTTTCTTTATTTCATCATCTTAAGACCGATTATAAAATCCCAGATCATATGCCTGCAATCTATTTTAATGATTTAACTGACAAAATGAATATCAAAAAGAGAACCCGAATTTCTTCAACTCAGGTTCTCGACTCTGCGGATGCATTTTAGTCATTATTTACTTTTTCCATTTACAGAGCACCTCGTCCTGCAATATTTCCTCTGCCGGGTCTGTTGGATTCTGAATATTTTTTAATGTAACAGTTACAATGCCATCCCTATCACTTGTAATCACATCCGTCGAAAAGCATTTTCCCGGAGCTACAGCCTGCTGCCTTGTTGGATACATAGTCCACATCTGAATTAGGTTATATTCTTTATCATATAAAAGTATCTTTACGCACAAATCATCATTCTCATTACTTGTAAGTCTAAGAACAGCCGGACGCCTGTTTCCTGCATTATCGATAAATTCACTAATCGTTTCGTTTTCCTCATCCAGACATCCCGTTACATTTATATATCCCTTTGCCTCAAGTTGTTCTAATGTCACATTTTTATCCAGATCCAACAATTCATTCCATGCTTTGTCACCTGTCATTCCCCATCCTGTTTTCTTTAAATAAAAGAAACACATTCCAAGCATCGCCAATGCAATGAGGCATAATGTCACATATATTTGTTTTTTTCTCATTTTTTCACCATATATGGTCGTTGTGAATATAACGTTGCATCTGACACATAAACTGTTGTCACATATTCATTGTATTTATAATGATCAATTTTTTTATACTCTACTTTATATGTTTTATCAATTTTTGCAATAAAATGATCAGTCGTATTTGGAGCATTTACTAATATACCTCCAACATTACTGCTTTTACCAGCATATCCCACGCTAACCGAAGTGCTAACCACTCCCCATGATACACCCAGTCCTACCGATACGCTTGTTCCTCCTGATGTATTAATATAAAGTCCCCCACCCGTTGGAAACTGTGTTCCACCAGCAGGTTGTCCTTCTGGTGTAACAGTTACGGTACTATATTCTGTTTTTAAAACTGTTACTACTTCGCGCTCACCATATCTTGCCTGCTTATCTCTTTGCTCATTGTCTTGTGCACTTGTAGTAATTGTCATACTAATACACATTATAAAAGCAAGTACAACCGATAAAAACTTCTTTTTACTCATACATTATCCTCCTAAATATTAATGGTAGTGTCACTACAGTATCAATTAACCCCATTTTCCTCCTTCCCTTTTATTAAATATTTGTATATTTATAATATCTATATTACTCTCAAAATAACATGACGTTTTACTGAAAAAATATTTTTTCAATAAAACGTCATGTTACTTTGTACTACTTGCACCTAAAATGAGTGTATTCAAAAGAAAAGGAGAATGAATTCATATGAAAAAAAACAAAACTTTATTTATTTTATTATTATTACTTGTCACCGTGAATTTCGGAAAATACACCTTTATCAGTTCTGCTTCGTCTGTTGCTCCGGCATCTCTTTTAGGTGAAAATGATAACAAAAATATTTAATCTTCTTCATTTATCTTTTTGAAAAACTGTAAGATAGTTTTGTAGACTCTTTGAGTTCCGTATATTCTGCTTAATACCAATGCATATAATAAATATCTTTTCACATCTTGCTTTTCATTAATATTATTTTTTAAATATTTATTATATGCATACTCTCCAATATATTCATCTAATAATTCCGTTTTGTTTCTCCGTATTCTTTGTTCTATTCCTTCTCTATATATACATTCTGCCTCATCAAAATTTCCTCTATCCGATTTCCATCTAGCATAGTTTAGTTTTGCCAAAAAAGTTTCATAATATTTTTCTGTTTTCATGAAATCCATATCATCTAAAAAAGCTTTTATAAGATGCATTGCTTCTTCTGATTTTCCATCTTTCGCCATGCATACAGATATGTGATCAATTAAATTAATTTCAAGCATAGTATAAACATGTCTTTTTTTACCAATTTCTTTCTCGTTCATCGTATAAGACAAAATATTACGAAACATATCACAGCACTGATTCCATGTTTTTCTTCCTGTGTTTTCTTCTATAGAAACTTGAAAAAATTCCAAATACTGTCTATTTTTCGCCACTTCTTTTTCGCCTAAAACCGTCTTCAACTCCTCTAATAATTCTGGCAATCTTTCATTTTTTTCCATAAACAACTCATATGAGATTTCTCTACGCAAAAGTAACGCATCAATATTTCCTGTATTGACCAATTCTATATAATATCGATTCTCCGTACCAATTTTTTCTGTTAATGCTTTATAATTATTCCGTGTTGGTTTACGACCATTTTCAATCCTTGAATAACTTTCCACACTACAGATTCCATCACTGATTTTTTCCTGTGTGAAATTTACTTTTTTTCTTTCTGTTGAAAGATATTGTCCTACATGCTCCAGCATAATTTCATTTGACTGCGGCACATATATCTGACTTTGAGCTCGATAGCCAAATTCTTCAAAAAAACTTTGTAATATCTTGATATCTTCCTGCTCTTTGCTCATATCCCGCTTTTCTTTCAAACCTACCAAAATATGCAGACGCATAATTTCCAATAAACAATACAACGATTTTTGTTTTCGCAATAATTCAAGTGTTTTTTCAAATATTTCAAATGAGCCTTCTGTATCTTTCCCCTCTATTACAAGATTTCCCCAAAGACAGACAAGAAGCGGATATATCTTTACTTTCTGCTGTTCTTCTACATAATGAACATTAACATACTGCATTAACTGATAAAATCTTGAAATAACTTCTTCTTTTTCCTTTGGATTTACTTTGCATAACAAATTCAGATATATAGCATAAATATGTATCTCTCTTACACTGAAAGTTCCCTCTATTTTCTGCGATTTTATCAAAAAACCACAGGTACATTCCAATGCCTTCTCATAACATTCTGTTGCTTTCTTTAAATCTGCAGTATCTTTCTCAGCCACAATCCCTTTTATGAACCATGCATACTGCTCTCTGATCTTCTTATTTAGTGAAACATTTCCGGTCGGCATATGCTCCAGTAACATCACCAGTTTTTTATAGTTTTCATTTCGAATACACGCTCTGGTACTTTCTTTCCATTTAAAATAAACTACTTCTTTTTCAGAAATATAAGCCGTCAATCCCAATATTCCAAATCCCATCCTGTCCAAAAACATATTTACAAGTAAAATATCAGGTACGATCTCACCATTTTCATACATACAATATGACGATGGACTGCAAATTCCTCTGCAAATATCCTTTACATTCATTTCATATTTTGTTCGTATCCCATATAAAAGTCTGCCTATATTTAAACCCATTTAACTCCATCCTCTGTTTCTTGTTATCTATCCTATGAATTTTCAAACTTTAATTGTGTTTTTCTTTTTATCATAACATATCCCGTTCACACAAAACATGATGTTCCGTTAAATCTTCCATACATTCACATTTCAATCTCGATTCGTACATTTTTTGTTCACAATAAATTCACTGGATTTTTTGTCGAATCTGGTGCATAATATTAGTTGTTGTGGTGATACCACGACATGGGTTTTATTAATTATAACCCCCTTCTTAATTTGGAAAAGCCTTGAAAGAATGTCTGCATACATTCCCTCAGGGCTTTTCTTTTTTGTTCATCAACGCTCTAAACCCGGCGTTTTCTTATTTTCATTTGTCTGATAAAAACTTAACGTTTTCCTGCTTTCATCTCATCAAGGATTTCCGCCACCGCTTCTCTCTCATCAAAATGATATTTTACACCTTTGATCTCCTGATAATCTTCGTGTCCTTTTCCGAGGAGCACGATCATGTCGCCCGGCTTTGCATTTTTCATGCAGTAAGCGATCGCTTCTTTCCTGTCGTCAATCTCGATGTATTTGCCGTTGCTTCTCGCCAGACCGACTTTGATATCATTGTTAATATCACGGATTTCCTCATCCCTTGGGTTATCGCAGGTCAACACACAGAGATCTGCCATCTCTCCTGTCACCTCACCCATATCATATCTGCGGAGTTTGGAGCGGTTGCCGCCACCTCCGTAAACACAGATCAGACGCTTTGGGTGATATTCCATCAATGTCGTGAGAACGCTTCTTGTGCTCACTTCATTATGTGCATAGTCAATGATGAGCGTATAATCTTTGGATACCGGAAGCATTTCCACTCTTCCCTTTACCTGGACTTTGGACAGTCCTTCCAGAATTGCCTCGTCCGAAATTCCAGCCAGATGACACACTAACATGGTCACCATGGAATTGTATACCGAAAATCTTCCCGGAATATGAACTTTTGCCTGACAGTCCAAGCAGCCACTCACTTTAAAATGCATTCCAAGCTTTCCATCCTCATTGATAAATCCAATATCAGATGCCATGAGATCTGCTTCTCTTTCTGCCGAAAACGTTTTCACTTCGCATGTATGTCCTTTTAAGATACCGTCCACATGTTCATCATCTGCGTTGACAATTCCAATCCTGCACTGGCGGAACAGAAGGCTCTTGCACTCCATATATTCTTCAAAAGATGCGTGCTCTGCCGGTCCGATATGATCCGGTGATAAGTTGGTAAAAATACCATAATCAAATAAAATACCGGCTGTACGGTCTAATTTTAACCCCTGGGAAGAAACTTCCATGACCACATATTCGCAGCCAGCCTCCACCATGGCAGCAAACATGCGGTGTAATTCGTAGGATTCCGGTGTTGTATTCTTTGATGGCAGATGCTCCTCTCCGATCATCGCACCGATGGTTCCGATCAGTCCGACTTTTTTTCCTGCCATCTCCAAAACTTTTTTAATCATGTAAGTGGTGGTTGTTTTTCCTTTTGTTCCGGTCAGACCGATGGTGACAAGCTTTCTTGCCGGATGGTCAAACAATGCAGCGGACATCAGCGCAAGCGCCAGACGTGCAGAAGCCACTTTTAACACGGTGATATTCTCCGGTATCTGTGCTGCCTCCTCTTCTCTCTCCAATACGATCACAGAAGCTCCCTTGTCAATTGCATCCGGAATATATTTATGACCATCTGTCACTGCTCCGACCATGCAGACAAACATCGTTTCCGGTGCGATCTTTCTGGAATCATAAATAATATCGCGCACTTCTGTCTCAAGGCTTCCCTGAAGAAGGGTATATTCAATTTCCTCACAAATCTTACTTAATTTCATTTTATCGTTTCCTTTTTCTTAACTGCTGTCTTTTCTTTCAATGTATCGTTTTTTATTTCCAGATCCGGCTATAAAAAAACCTGTAAAACAGTTATTCTTTTCTCATACAGGTTTTTCCGATCATCCTATTGCAAAATATGGGATGCATCAATCTCCGACTCAAATACAGTATGCGACGGTCCTGTCATGAAAAGATGATTGGTCTTTTCATCCCATTCGATCAAAAGTGGTCCGCCGATCTGCTCTACCGTTACTTTACGGTCACATCTTCCGGTCAGAATCGCAGTCACTACCGCAGTAGCGCATCCGGTTCCACACCCTATCGTCTCGCCGGTTCCGCGCTCCCACTCACGGATCTTCAGATAATCCCTGCTCACAAACTCCGTAAAAGTAACATTCGTTTTATTAGGGAAAATGGATGTCATATATTCAATCTCTTTTCCGTATTTTTCCACGTCAAGTTCTGCCACAGAATCGACAAACATTGCACAGTGCGGATTTCCCCATGAAACCGCAGTAATGTGAAAGGTGCGGTCTAATACCTGTACCGGCTGATCGACAAATGTATCCATTTCTGTGTTGATTGGGATCACTTTTGTAGAAAGTCTCGGTTCCCCGATATCTGCCCGGATGTTAGATACATAACCGTCTGTCACTGTCAGTGTCAGATGCTGCATGCCGCCCAGAGTCTCGATCACAAGCTCTGTCTTATCGGTCAGTCTGTGGTCGTACACGTATTTTCCGACACTGCGCAGTGCATTTCCGCACATCTCGCCTTCCGTTCCGTCCGGGTTAAACATACGCATACGGAAATCCCCCTTGTCTGACGGGCAGATCAAAACCATTCCGTCAGAACCGATCGCAAAATGCCTGTCACTTACGAATCTTGCAAGTTCCGGCAGATTTTTAAGTTCCTGATGAATTGCATCTATATATACATAATCGTTTCCAAACGCCTGCATTTTTGTAAATTTCATAGTTTTCCCTCTTTCTGTGTCTTTTTACCTATATCCTAGAGACAAATCCAGGGACTGCCATCTTCTGACAGTCCCTATCCATTTCTTTTATGAATTCATTGCACGGTCAAGGTCGGCAATGATATCTTCCACATTTTCAATACCGACAGACATACGCAGGAAGCGGTCTGTAATGCCTAATTTTTCCTTGACATCCTTCGGTGTATCCTCGTGTGTCTGTGTGGTCGGATAAGTGATCAGTGTCTCTGTTCCGCCGAGACTCTCTGCAAACATGATCATATCCACGTTTCGAAGGATTTTCTGAACGGTCTCAAAAGAATCCACGGTAAAGGAGATCATACCTCCAAAGCCTCTCGTCTGTTTGATGGTTGTCGCATAATCTTTGTGATCCTCAAATCCAACATAGTAAACTTTTTTTACTTTTGGCTGGGTTCTTAACCACTCCGCCACTTTTTTTGCATTCTCGTTATGTCTGTCCATACGAACCGGAAGTGTCTTGATTCCGCGGAGTAACAACCAGCAGTCCATCGGTGCTAACTGGCTTCCATGAGACTTGATATGCACATGGATCTTCTCTGCGATCTCCTCATTGTCTTTCACCACAACGATTCCGGAAAGTGTGTCGTTATGTCCGCCAAGATATTTTGTGGAGCTGTGTGTTACAATGTCAGCTCCCAGTTTTAATGGATTCTGGAAATATGGTGTTAAAAATGTGTTATCAACCACCATAAGTGCCCCAACGCTTTTTGCAATCTCAGATAAAGCCTGAATATCTGCCACTTTCATCATCGGGTTGGTCGGTGTCTCAACGAAAAACATTTTTGTATTTGGCTTGATTGCTGCCTTCACTGCGTCAAGATCATCCATCTCCACGTAAGTGTGCTCAATGCCGTATTTTCCGAACACGTCACCGATAATACGGAAGGTTCCGCCATAAATATCATCAGAAAGAAGAACATGGTCTCCCGGATTCAGCAGAGAAAATACAGCCATATTTGCAGCCTGTCCGCTGGAAAATGCAAATGCCTTGATTCCACCCTCAAGGATTGCCATGGTACGCTCTAACTCCTGTCTGGTAGGGTTCTCCAGACGGCTGTACGCAAAGCCTGTGGACTCTCCAAGTGCCGGATGTCTGTAAGTCACTGCCTGGAAAATCGGCATGCTGACTGCTCCGGTCAACGGTTCTGTTCCGAGCGCCCCATGTACCGCTTTGGATTCAAAATGTAAATTATCTTTTTTGTCATAATCTGTATAATTGCTGAAATTCTTCATAAAATAAATCCACCTTTCTGCTTGTCATGTTCTTCTGTTTTTATCTTTTCCTGTTTTGAAACTGCCTATGTAAAGCCTCAGAAAATCTGTCTGCCTTCCATATATAAGCTAATTATACAAAACACAATTTAAAACATATACAACTTCTGTGTTGTCTATATTGCAAATTGTGCTTTTTTTCTTTATAATAAATCTATTATTTGCGATGCAGGCTTACTTATCCCTGCGAAAAACCTGTCTGAAATCAAAACAGGATATTTTACAAACGGAAAGGATACTTATTATGCCAGAATATAAAAAAGTCGGCTATCTGACAACAGATTTTAAAATGTTTCATTTAAAAGACGAGGAAATGCGCTCCTTTCACTACCACTATCACGATTTTCACAAAATTCTCATTCTCTTAAACGGAGATGTGACTTACTGTATCGAAGGACGCTCTTATGACCTGAAAAAAAATGACATCGTCTTAGTCCATGCCGGAGAGGTACACAAACCGGTCATACATTCTGACGCTGTGTATGACCGCATTATTATTTACGTTTCGCCGGATTTTCTGACCGCATATCGGGATTCGGACAGCGATCTCAGTCTGTGTTTCCAGAAAGCTTATGAAGAAAAGTCCCATGTACTGCGCGTTCACTCCTTCGGAAACAGCAGATTAGGTGCCGTTACCAAAGATCTGGATGCCTCCCTCTCGGATTCTGATTTTGCACATGAACTGCATCATAAACTTTTATTTTTAGAGTTTCTGATCCAGTTAAACCGCGCCGCCGGACACAATAAAATAGAATTTATCGAGACTTCTGCTTCGAGCGAAAAAATACTGTCCATTTTAAATTATCTGAACGAACACTTAACAGAGTCTATCTATATTGATGATCTCTCCTCCCGGTTTTACTTAAGCCGCTACTACCTCATGCACACATTTAAGGAACAGACCGGCTACAGCATCGGCAGTTATCTCTCCACCAAGCGTCTGCTGCTCGCAAAAGAACTGATCCTATCCGGGAAACCGATCACGGATGTCTGTTATGAATGTGGATTTAAGAACTATTCCACCTTCTCCCGCGCCTATAAAAAATGCTTTGGCGAATCTCCAAGAGATCTGCGCCAAAGCACTCTTATCCAATAAAAGATCAGGTTCTTTCGTTCCTTGTTCTTTTCATGACCGATCACACTTTTTCAGCCATGGCATTCATAAGAGTCGGAATCAACTGTTTCTTTCTTGAAATGATTCCCTCTAAGAGGATGCCATTTTCATTTTCTTCTCTTTCAAATGCATCTGCAAGGATCCTGCCTGCATCATGCCCCTCAAAAATCACCCTGGAAGACTCTTCCAAAATATCTGTCAGCATCACATAGACCATGTCGATCCGCTTCTCACCCAGAACTTCTTTTAAGAACGGACGGAGCTTCTCTGCTACTTTATCAAGTTCTTCACGGCTCATGGCGCTGATCTGTGCAACTCCGAAGTCAAACTCATCCGTATGGAAAATCTTGAAATCAGAATAGAAAATTTCCTCTGTCGTCTTATTTTTGAAATCGCTTCCCGCCTTAAACATGTTCTTTGCATGAGTCTCAATATCTACTTTTGCAATCTTTGCCAAAGCCTCGGCAGCCAGAATGTCAAGCTGTGTGCAGGTCGGAGAACGGAACATTAACGTGTCTGACAGAATCGCTGACAATAACAATCCTGCAATATGCTGCGGGATCTCGATATTTTTCTCACCGAACATCTGGTAAATGATCGTGGACGTACATCCCAACGGCTGATTTCTGAAATAGACCGGAGAGATCGTCTCTAAGCTTCCGATCCTGTGATGATCTATGATCTCTAAAATCTCCGCTTCATTGATATTATCAACTGCCTGCGACTTCTCATTATGATCCACCAGAATGATCTGTTTTTTCTGCATGCTCATCAGGTTACGTCTGGATACCATTCCGAGATAGTTTCCATTTTCATCCAGAATCGGGAAATCACGGTGTCTGATTTTTGACATTGTCTCTTTGACATCATCCACATAATCATCAATATCAAATGTCACAAGATGCTCTCTCGTCATAAATTCTTTGATTGGCATACTCTGATTGATCAATCTGGCAATGGAAAACGTGTCATATGGTGTTGTGATAATCACACAGTCTTTTTTATTCGCCATCTGAATGACTTCCGGGTCTACCTCAAATCCACAGCCTACAATGATACAGCTTGCATTGGACTCTAATGCACGAATCTGCACTTCTTTCTGCGGTCCGAGAATGACCATATCATCCGCTTCGATGTATTCCGATAAAAATCCAAGGTCAGACGCTCCGACAACAACTTTTCCACGGATAAAATACGCATGTTCATTTCCCGCGATAATATTGCCGTCCAAAGTCTCTGCAATATTCTTATACTGGGTTCTCGCTTTGGACAACACCCGGTTGTCATAAACATCCATGTAAGAGGTTGCAATATCCTTTGTTACGATCACACCCTCTAACTTTCCAAGCCGGTTTGTCACCGGAAGTGTTACGACATCTAACTTTTTCATGGTTTCCCATGCTTTTTTCAAAGAAATCTGCGAACTGATGCCGGCTGTTTTGCGGATGGAAATATCCTTGAGCTGTGCCCCTACATCTGTAATTAATTCTGGATCCTCCACCTTAAAATAATCCAGCACATACCGGGTTTCCTCACTGATCGCTCCGGCACGCTTTGGTACATACTGGCGCTCTCCCAGCTGGTTTTTCAGATATGCATAAGAAATTGCCGCACATATCGAATCCGTATCCGGATTCTTATGTCCGACAACCCATACTTTTTTTGGTTCAATATTCATAAATTCCTCACTACCTTAAAAATTAAAAACGCCTAATGAATATAAAATAAATGCAACCAGCATCACAAAATTGATAATGGAAAACCAGGAAAGTACTTTGACATATCCCTTTACAGCGCCAACGCTTTTCTCCATCTCATCCATTTTTTCAATTTTAGAATCAAACTCGTTGAACAGATCCTGAATATTGCGATAGCATTTTACATTCTCGGAGTGAACTTTCTCTGAAAGATCCGTTTTGATAGAATCCAGCTGGGAGGTTGCATTCTCCAGCAATGCCTTCACTTCTGCGACCTGCTCATCGCTTACTTTCTTATTGGCTGCTGTCTGTTCTTCGATAAACTGCCTGCCTGCCTCGATCTGATCTTCTCCAAGCTTTTTGCTGGCTGCGATCTGATTCTCATTTAACTTGCGGTTTGCCTCTAACTGTTCCTCAGTCACTCTCTTCACATCTGCGACCTGCTTTGAGACACTTATTTCAATCTCATTCATCTTCGCGGTGACACGTTCTGCAAGCTCGTCTACTTTTTTGCTGAAATCAGATACGATCTCATCTGCCTCTTCCTGTCTCTCACTTAAGATCTGCTCTAGTTCCTGCGCTTTGTCTTCTCTCTCATTCACAAGATTCTGCAGTTCCTGTACCTTGCTCTCCTTGGATGTCAATAAATTCTGTAACTGTTTTGCTTTCTCCCTGAATTCATCGATCTGACTTAATAAAAAATCTTCTTTTTCCACTTTACTATGTATCCTTTCCTTAGCACGCGTCACTTTTCCTGCGTGTTCTGTTTTATCTTCTTTTGCATTCAGCCTTGCGGACGGCTGTGTAATTTTTTTCTTCTTCCGGTAATTCTGTGCTATTCTCTGAAACAGACCTGCCATTTACGTCTCCTCCCACAGCCAGCTTAAAATAAACTATATTTATTTTACCATTTGCGCTTTTTCTTGTAAAGGAAAAACCTTCCTTTACATTATTGTTATCCTGTAGCTGACAGTTTAAGGTATCTTGTGGATTTAAAAGAAGCGGTTCCAGACGGAACCGCTTCTGATAAGAAAGGGATTATACTTATTTGCTTATTTTGTTATGAATGATATTCATACTTCAAAATTGCCGTTCATTATTTACATAATTTTTTGAACTCATCAGCTACGAACTGTACTTTTGTTCCAACAACAACCTGAACAGCTGTTTTACTTGGTCTGATAACGCCAGCTGCACCAGCAGATTTGATTTTCTTCTCATCTACTAAAGAGCTGTCTTTTACTTCAAGACGAAGTCTTGTAATACAGTTATCAATGCTTGTAACGTTTGCTGCACCACCAACACCTTCTAAGATTGTTGCTGCTACAGTTGTGTAATCGCTGCTTCCAAGATCAACTTTTTTCTCTGCTTCTACATCATCATCTTCTCTACCAGGAGTCTTTAAGTCAAACTTTGTGATAGCGAAACGGAATACAACGTAGAATACGATAAATGCTGCGATTCCAAGAGGAATGATCATCCATGTATTCTTTGCTGCAGGAAGGGATGCAGAGAAAAGAAGGTCAGTTGCTCCGGCGGAGAAACAGAAACCTGCTCTGAATCCAACTAATACAGTAATAACTGTGAAGATACCATATAATGCTGCATATACAACGTAAAGAGCTGGTGCAAGGAACATGAAACCAAACTCGAATGGCTCTGTAACACCACAAACGAATGCACAAAGAGCTGCGGAAGCTACAAGTCCGATTGCAACTTTCTTCTTGTCACTCTTAGCTGTGTGAACCATAGCAAGAGCTGCACCCGGGATACCGAACATCATACATGGGAAGAATCCAGACATATACATACCTAAATCCCATGTTACATCAGCAGATGTCTCACCTGCCCAGAAGTGTCCAAGGTCACCAAGACCGATTGTATCGAACCAGAATACGTTGTTTAATGCATGGTGTAATCCTGTTGGGATCAGTAATCTGTTTAAGAATGCATAAATACCAGCACCAACTGCACCAAGACCTTCGATACCCTGACCTACTGCTACTAAAGCACCGAATACTACCGGCCAGATAAATAACAGGATTGCTGAAACAATAATAGAAACAACACCTGCAACGATTGCTACGCAACGTTTACCACTGAAGAATGATAACCAGTCAGGTAATTTTGTACCTTTGAATTTGTTGTAGCATGTTGCACCGATAATACCTGCAAGGATACCGATAAATGGGTTTGCAATTTTACCAAATGCAAGAGATTTTGTTGCATTGTCAGCGATTGCTGGCATTAATGTTGTAACTGTTCCTACGGAAAGAAGGTTTGTCATCATTAACCATGATGCTAATGCTGCAAGACCTGCTGTACCATCATTGTCGTCTGCCATTCCGACACCGACACCGATAACAAAAAGAATTGCCATGTTATCAATTAAAGCTCCACCTGCTTTTACAAGGAAGAAACCGATCATCTCAACGATACCGGTAACATCACCACCCTGCATGGTAGATGGACAAAGCGCATATCCAATACCCATTAAGATACCACAGATTGGAAGACACGCAACTGGAAGCATTAAAGCTTTTCCTAATTTCTGCAAATACTTCATCATACTAAAAGCTCCTCCTTTTTTTATAATCCCTTTTAGTTTTATTTTATACCGTTAGAAACACGGCTAAAATACGTTTTTCATATCACAGATCCCTGTCTGTTTATTTCTTTAAGATCAGAACTGTATCACCCGGATTGACATCAGATCCTGTCACTGCTTCCACGGTCTGATAGTCCGATGTGTTGCATACAACCATAGGTGTGATCACATCATAACCTGCTGCTTTCACTGCCTCAAGGTCAACCGAGATCAGAAGATCTCCTTTTTTCACCGCATCCCCATTTCCTTTATGGGCGGTAAAATGTTCTCCCTTTAATGCGACAGTGTCTAATCCGATATGCACAAGCAATTCCACGCCTTCTGTGGTCGTCATGCTCACTGCATGCTTCGTATCAAATAACATCTCGATCGTGCCGTCTGCCGGTGCGTATATCTTACCATCTGCCGGCTGGATTGCAACACCCTTGCCTAAGATCTCTTCTCCGAATGTCGGATCACTTACCTGACTGATTGGAACTGCCTTTCCTTTGACCGGTGCACCAATCTCAATTCCTTTGTCTTTTTTCTTCAAAAAATCGAACACCTTAATCCCTCTTTTCTGTATTATGATGTACTTTAGTCTGTCATGCAGACACGCTTAATATGTATCGCAAGAAACATGATCTCCTCGCCGGATATCTGACCGCCGTACTCTTTTTCAATATATTCTGCAATATGTTTACTGCACTCATACTCTCCCGGATACTTGTTCTCCATCAGCTTTGCAAATTCGATCTCCTCATCTTTCAACAACTCATGCCGGTAAAGACGCTGTGCCAAAAACTTCAGATGTGTGACAAATCTCTCATAGTGGAGCGATTCCTCATCAAATTCAATGCCCATCTCCTGTTTGACCAGTTCTAAGATCCCCTGTATCATATTCGTCATTGCAAAGGTATCGTTGATCGTTGTATCGTACTCTGCATTCACAAAATGGAGTGCGATAAATCCCGCCTCATCCTCTGAAAACTTTGTTCCGAGTTTCTCATTCAAAAGATTGATCGCATATTTTCCCATCAGGTATTCCTGATGATAAAACTTCTTGATTTCCCACAGCAGTGCATTCTTCAGCTGGATTCCCTGCACCTGTCTCTGAATCGCAAAATTGATATGATCTGTCAGTGTGATATAAATACTCTGATTCAACTGTACATTCAGATTCTTTTTCGCATAGGTAATGATATCACTCGTGAGCTGCATATGCTCTAATGGAATGTTCTCTAAAATCTCCTGAAACTGCCGGGAAAGCTTCTCGTTCTCAATCCGGAAAACCTTCTCGACCCTGCTCTCATCAATCGCATCACCCGTATGTGCCTTGAATCCAATCCCCTTACCCATGATAACAACTTCCTGCTGATTCTCATCATATGCTGATATTACGTTGTTATTAATCACTTTCTGGATAACCATATGCCACTCCGTTTTTATTTGATAAAAGCCTCTGTTTTACTGTGCATTCTAAAAAGAAAAACCAAATTTTACAAAATCCAAGTATAGAAATGTAAAATCTGGTTTTGCCTGCTTATCAGTAACAATCCAATATTTTATTCGCTTGATTTAAGAAAATTTTAACATTCATTGTTTATTATGTCAAGTTTTATTCCTGCTTATTTTTCTTTTTTGTAAGCATTTACTATATATGCATCTAAAACCTATACATAATAGCCAATATCTTTTCCATCTTCTACCGGAGTTTTACAGATTCGTTTCAAAGAACGCTTTTATTGCATCACATGCTGCACCTTCGTCGTCGCCTTCTACCGTTACAGTCACAGTCTGATTTTTTTTGACTCCCATTCCCATAACTGCCATCAGTCGGGAAGCATCTACAGATTTTCCATCTTTTTCAAGTGTTACTTTGCTCTGGAAATTTTTCACTTCCTTTACAAGCATCCCTGCCGGTCTTGCATGGATTCCCAACTCGTCTTTTACTGTGTAACTGAATGATTTCATTTTCATTTCCTCCTTAAACATTAAGCATTTAATATTTTATCTCTTACAGGCAGCACCATTGCCGGTGATACCGATAATTCATCAATTCCCATTTTTACAAATGTCTCCGTAAGCGTTAAGTCTGCCCCGAGTTCCCCACAGATACCTGCCCAGATTCCCGCTTTGTGTGCGCTGTCAATGACCATCTGGATCATCTTGAGCACTGCTGGATGATGGGAGTCATAAAACTGGTCAAGCTTTGCATTCTGCCTGTCGATCGCGAGCGTATACTGTGTCAGGTCGTTGGTTCCAATACTGAAAAAGTCAACCTCTTTTGCCAGTTCATCTGCGATCATCACCGCTGCCGGTGTCTCGATCATAATGCCAAATTCCACATTTTTAAACGGAATGCCTTCTGAGGTCAGCTCTGCTTTTACCTCTTCCATGATCTCTTTGACTTTTCTCACTTCCCATACCGATGCGATCATCGGGATCATAATGGAAATATTGCCGAACATGCTGGCGCGGAGCAGCGCTCTCAACTGTGTCTTGAAAATATCCGGCTGATCCAGACAGATCCTCACGGCACGGTAACCAAGCGCCGGATTGTCCTCGTGTTCGAGTCCAAAGTAATCGATCTGCTTGTCTGCTCCAATATCCAGAGTACGGATAATGACTTTTTTTCCTGCCATCACTTCCGCAACCGTTTTATAGGACTGGAACTGCTCATCCTCTGTTGGGAAATGGTCACTCTGCAAATATAAAAACTCACTTCTGAAAAGTCCGATACCTGCTGCATCATTCTGTAAAACAGCGCCTAAATCTTTCACTTCGCCGATATTGGCATACAATTTTATTTCTTTGCCCTCTTTCGTGACGGTCGGCTTTCCCTTTAATTGCTGCAGTAATTCCTGACGGTTCTTTTCGTCCTGCTGCTTTTTCTCATATTCTCTTAATGTCTCCTCATCCGGATCAATGATCACGATCCCCTTGAATCCGTCCACGATCGCCATTTTTCCATTCACTTCTTTCGGAACTGCTGTGGATACCAGAGCCGGAATGTTCATCGTCCTCGCCAGGATTGCGGTATGTGAATTCGTAGAGCCATGTCGTGTCACAAAGGCAAGCACTGTCTCACGGTCTAACTGGATCGTCTCACTCGGTGCAAGATCATCTGCTGCTATGATATATTTTTCTTTTTCTGCTCCAGAAGTGTTCACCTTTTCTTCTTTCTGCGATAAAACACGGATCACACGCTCCGAGATGTCCTTCACATCTGCTGCACGTTCCTTCATATAATCGTCGTCCATATCTGCGAACATTCTGGCAAAGTTATCGCCAGTCGTTGCCACGGCGAACTCTGCGTTGACGGACTGTGCCTCGATGATATTCCGGACAGAATCAAGATAGTCTTCATCCTCCAACATCATCTGGTGCACTTCAAAAATGGCTGCATTTGCCTCTCCTACTTCTTTGACCGCTTTGTCATAAAGTCCTTTCAGTTCTTCTGCCGCCTGATCTCTGGCTGCCTCAAAACGTGCGATCTCTGCTTTCGCATCCTCAATCTTCACTCGTCTGACTACATTGTTTTCTTTGGAAATCTCTTTGATTTTTCCGATTGCGATTCCCCCGAATGCAATCTTTCCGGTTATGTTCTGCATTTGCTCCTCCTCACCAGACAGCTGATACCATTTTGGGAATCTGCCGTCAAAATTAAAAAAGCCGAAAAAGTTCACGCAGCCAACGGCGTCTTACTTTTCCGGTTTAGTACATTTGCATGTGAACTATCCTTAAAATATAATTTTATTATAAGTTTTCACAAAGTATTTGTCAACACAATTCTGCCAGTCTGTGTACTTTTGCTGCATCCACCACTTCATATTGATTCTTTTCCTGTATTCCTGCATAGGAGAAATCAACGTATTCATTCGAAGTTGTGATGTCTTTTTTCCATACCCGGCATGAACTGTGTACCTGATGAACTCCTGTATATGTCATTAGTTCTCTAACATTGTTCTCATTCACACCGCTTCCGGCAAGAATTTCAATCTCACTTCCATATTCCTTCTGAAGCTGTTTTAACCGTTCTCTTCCACTCCACACATCCGGTGCGCCGCCGCTTGTTAAAATCCGGTCTGCTCCAAGCCCGATCAATTGCTCAATTGTTTTCTTCTGATCGGCAACACAGTCAAAAGCGCGGTGAAACACCGCTTCCCTTCCCTGCTCATGTATCAGATAGATGACTTCTTTTGTACGTTCTGTATCTAAGGTTTGATCCTCTTTTAAAAATCCGAAAGCAATCCCGTCTGCTCCATGCTCCAGCAAAAGTTTTGTATCCAAAATCATTGTCTGATATTCCTCCGCAGAATAACAGAATCCACCACCTCTCGGACGTACCATCGCCACAACAGGAATCTCACACTGTTCCTTCGCGCAGATCAGATTTGCCAGTGATGGGGTAAGACCGCCAAGATATAATGCACTGTTTAATTCTACCCTGTCGGCACCATTTTCATATGCTGTTTTTACATCTTCAAAACTGCCGCAGCAGATTTCTAAAACTGATTTCATAGGTTTGTCACAATTCCTTTTCTTATCATTCGGATTGATGATTGTTATTATAAACTTTCTATCTTTTAAAATCTACTATCTACAAAAAATCTTTTTTTCATTTTCTCTATAAACAATAAAATGAATGTTCCGCGAACATTCTATTGTCCTGAATGCAGAAAGCCCGGAAAGGCTTACGCCTTTCCGGGCTTTCTGGAATTTACAATGACTCAGACAATGTCCAAATCTTATTTGTATAACTCAACTAATCTTAACAGATGTTCGTAACGAGCTTTTGCAGCTTCCTCAGATGCAGCAAAGAGTTTTGCAGCTCTTTCTGGGAAGGATCTTGTTAATCTGCTGTAACGTGTCTCGTTATTTAAGAACTCCTGATATGTTCCATCGCCTGGTTTAGATGTTAATGTGAATGGATTCTTTCCTTCAGCTTTCAGAGCTGGGTTGAAGGAGAAGAGGTTCCAGTAACCAGCAGCTACTGCTTTCTTCATCTCATCCTGGCAGTGGTTCATTCCACCTTTCACACCGTGTAACTCACATGGAGCATATCCGATGATCAGGGATGGTCCGTCATAAGCTTCTGCTTCTGCAAGAACTTTAACAGCCTGAGCCATGTTAGCACCAAGAGCGATCTGTGCTACATAAACGTAACCATAGCTCATAGCGATCTCAGCAAGGCTCTTCTTGCCAACTTCTTTACCAGCAGCAGCGAACTGACAAACTTCACCGATGTTGGAAGCTTTAGAAGCCTGTCCACCTGTATTAGAGTACATCTCTGTATCGAATACCATAACGTTTACGTTATGTCCGGAAGCAAGTACATGGTCTAATCCACCGAAACCGATATCATATGCCCATCCGTCACCACCGAAGATCCATACGGACTTCTTAGCAAGGTAATCTTTTTTCTCAAGAGCAGCTTTTGCATCTGGACATCCAGCTGCTGCAGCTTTCTCTAATTCAGCTACAAGAACTTCTGTTGCAGGAGTATTTGCTTTTGTATCCTGTTTTGTCTCCATGAATTTAGCGAATGCATCTTTTAATTCTGCACTTGCCTTATCAGAAGAAGCACATTTCTCAGCGCTTGCGATGGCCTGATCACGTAATACTTCCTGACCAATCTGCATACCTAAACCATGCTCAGCGTTATCCTCGAATAAGGAGTTAGCCCAAGCTGGTCCTTTGTTGGAATCTTTATTTACAGTATATGGTGATGTAGCAGCCGGGCCACCCCAGATAGAAGAACATCCGGTAGCGTTAGAGATGTACATATGCTCACCAAATAACTGTGTGATCAAACGAGCGTAAGATGTTTCAGCACATCCTGCACAAGATCCGGAGAACTCAAGTAATGGCTGGTTGAACTGAGAACCTTTTACAGTATTGTCAGCTGGCATACCAGGTTTCTTGCCAACGTTTGCTACTAAGTAGTCAAATACTGGCTGTTCTTCTGCCTGAGATTCCTGTGGAACCATCTCGATAGCACCTACTGGACATACAGTGATACACTCACCACATCCCATACAGTCTAATGGAGATACGCTCATTGTATATTTGTATTCGCTTGCTTTTGGTTTTGTATCAGCAAGTTTGATGTTAGCCGGAGCAGCTTTTACTTCGTCTTCACTTAACATGAATGGACGGATCGTAGCATGTGAACATACAAATGCACACTGGTTACACTGGATACATTTCTCAGCATTCCATGTAGGAACTGTTACAGCTGTACCACGTTTCTCATATGCAGATGCACCCTGCTCGAACTGTCCGTCCGGGTTGCCCATGAATGCAGATACTGGAAGAGAATCACCATCCATTAATGCGATTGGATTCATTAAATCTTCTACCATCTTAACTGTCTCTGGACGACCTGTTAATTTAGCTGGAGCTGGATCTGCTTCTGGGTTAGACCAGGAAGCTGGAACTTCTACTTTATGTACAGCATCTACACCAGCATCAATTGCTTTGTAGTTCATCTCTACGACTGCATCACCTTTTTTACCGTAAGACTTCTTAGCAGCTGCTTTCATGAAATCAACAGCTTCGTCGATTGGCATTACGTTAGCAAGTTTGAAGAATGCAGACTGAAGAATTGTATTAGTACGTTTACCCATACCAATTTCAATTGCTTTATCAATAGCGTTGATTGTATATAACTGAATGTTGTTATCAGCGATATATTTCTTAGCTTCTGCATTTAAGTGATGAGCTAACTCTTCATCTGACCACTGGCAGTTGATCATGAATACTCCGCCTGGTTTTACGTCCTGAACCATCTTGAATCCTTTTGTTACATAAGATGGGTTGTGACATGCAACGAAGTCTGCCTGGTTGATGTAGTATGGGCTTCTGATTGGTTTGTCACCAAATCTTAAGTGGGAAATTGTAACACCACCTGTTTTCTTGGAGTCATACTGGAAGTAAGCCTGGATGTATTTGTCTGTGTGGTCACCGATGATCTTTGTAGAGTTCTTGTTAGCACCTACAGTACCGTCACCACCAAGTCCCCAGAACTTGCACTCTACAGTTCCTTCAGCAGCTGTGATAGGAGCTGGTTTTACTTCTGGTAAGCTTAAGTTTGTAACGTCATCTACGATACCAATTGTGAAACGTGCTTTTGGAGCATCTTTCTCTAATTCTTTGTATACAGCGAATAAGCTTGAAGGTGGTGTATCTTTGGAACCTAATCCGTAACGTCCGCCTGTTAATACGATTGTATCAAGACCTGCCTCACGAAGAGTTGTAGCTACGTCTAAGTATAATGGATCACCAAGTGCTCCTGGCTCTTTTGTTCTGTCAAGTACTGCAACTTTCTTAACTGTCTTTGGAAGAACTTTTAAGAATGCTTCAGATACCCATGGACGGTATAAACGAACTTTAACTAATCCGACTTTCTCGCCCTTAGCTGTTAAGTAGTCGATTACTTCTTCTGCTACGTCATTTACAGAACCCATAGCTACGATAACGCGCTCTGCATCTTCTGCTCCGTAGTAGTTGAATAAGTCGTAGTTTGTTCCTAATTTTTCATTAACCTTAGCCATGTATTTTTCAACGATAGCTGGTAATTCATTGTAAGCTGTATTACAAGCTTCACGATGCTGGAAGAAAACGTCACCATTCTCATGAGATCCACGCATAGCCGGATGCTCTGGATTTAATGCATGTGCACGGAATGCAGCAACTGCGTCCATGTTGCACATTTCTTTCAGATCTGCATAATCCCATTTCTCGATCTTCTGGATCTCGTGGGATGTACGGAAACCATCGAAGAAGTTGATGAATGGAACTTTTCCTTCGATTGTTGCTAAATGAGCAACCGGGCTTAAGTCCATAACTTCCTGTGGGTTTGTCTCACATAACATAGCGAAACCTGTCTGACGGCAGGCATATACGTCACTGTGATCACCGAAAATATTTAAAGACTGTGTTGCAACGGTACGTGCAGAAACATCAAATACACATGGAAGCTGCTCACCAGCGATTTTGTACATGTTAGGGATCATTAATAAAAGACCCTGGGAAGCTGTAAATGTTGTTGTTAATGCACCTGCAGCAAGGGAACCGTGAACTGCACCTGCAGCACCTGCTTCGGATTCCATTTCTACTACTTTGACCTGATTGCCAAAGATATTTTCCTGTCCTGCTGCTGACCACTGATCGACAGTATCTGCCATAGGGCTGGATGGTGTAATTGGGTAAATAGCCGCAACATCTGTAAACGCATAAGCTACATGAGCTGCTGCTGTATTACCGTCCATTGACTGTTTTGCTCTGGACATTACTTATTCCTCCTTAAAAATATAAAAAATTGATAGAATGTCTTTGCTAACCCGGGGGCACACTGCTATCCCCCGCCAGCTTTCGACTTAATTCACATTTTAGCATTTAATTTGTCCGTTGTAAAGAATTCAGACTGTACAAAACAAAGTACAAAGCTATAAACAAATGTCATATATAATCCTCACAAAACAGGAGTTTATAAATATTTTCTTTCAAATTCATCTGCCGGGATCGGCCGGTCAAACAGATACCCCTGCCCATATTCAAACCCATGGCTTTCCAAGAACTGACGCTGTTCTTCCGTCTCAATTCCCTCCACAACGATTTCTTCTTTGGCTGCACGGATAAATTTTCCCATCTGGGATACAAATTCCCCCTTGTTGTCCACCATCACTTTGTCAGTAAAACTTTTATCTATCTTGACAACATTCGCCGGTATTTCATAAAGGACACTCAAAGACGAATACCCCGTGCCAAAGTCATCAATGGCAATGCGGAATCCCATCTGTGCCAGTTCGATCATGCAGTGCTTCAGGTCTTCGAGTTTTTCTGTCATGACACTCTCGGTAACTTCCACTTCAATATAGGAAGGATCAATGTCATACTTGTCCATTGTCTCATGCATCCGCTGCAAAAATGCCTCGCCACCGTTTTCAAAGTGTTTTCTCGAAAAATTAGTTGAGATCGTAAACAGGCTTTTTCCGGATTCCTTCCACTTTGTCATATATTTCAGCAGCTGCTCTAATATAAAGAAATCAAGGTCTTTGATATATCCCATCAATTCCAGTGCCGGCACAAAGCGGTTTGGCTGTAAGTATCCGTCCTCTCCGAAATGCCATCTTGCAAGTGCCTCTGCCCCATAAATCGTATTCTCTTTCAGCCGGAACTTTGGCTGTAAAAACATTTCAAACTCCCCACGCTGGATCGCAGCATGAAACCGTGTTGCGATCAGCACCTGTTCGTCACGTGTCTGACGCATTTTTTCTATATAGACAACACCGGATGTGATATTGTGTTCTTTTGCATATTTTCTTGCAAGATTTGCGCTCTCTAGTATCGTCTCAAACGAACTCTTTCCTGACAGGAAGCAGATTCCTGCCGAAAGCTTCATTCCTCCAGCGGGATAACGTTCCTGCAGCTTTGCCTCAAACTCTTCATTCCCTTCCTTAACGCGCCTCCGGATCTCCTGCTGGCTCTTTCCCCTGGACAATACAAGGAAATAATCCGAGTACATACGGCATGCTGCCATTACTTTTTTGCGTTCCAGCAGCCGGGAAAATTCTTTCAGTATACTGTCTCCCATCTCTGCGCCGAAATTTTCGTTGACATAAGAAAAGTTATTGACATCCACCATGGTCAGTGCATAAGTATTCTCCTGTGGATTTTCCTCTGCCTCCAGAAGCTGTACCAGTTTTGTCCTGAAAGCTTCCATATTATATAAGCCCGTCAGCCGGTCTCTGTTTTTTAATTTATGGATTGCCTGCTGATCTTCCTGCATTTTCTCACGCAGCGTCACAAATACGGCAACCACTCTGCTCAGTTCGCAGATAGTTCCAATCTCCTCTGTGCGCCACTGCTTGCCCTGTTCAACCGAGCCAACATCGATGCATCCGGTTTTTCCATTCGAATACTCAAACTTTACTGCAGCGATTGACTGGATCGGGATGGCATTTCCTGACCATTCCAGCCACTCTTTCTTCCGTTTTTCCTGCCACTTTGGAGTTGTCTGTACAAATTCTCCCACCTCAGCCTTCATCAGTTTCGGCCAGGTGATCGGAAGTATATTCTTCTCATAAATCTGTCCCATGTCACTCCAGCAGTTGGTAAGTAACATATTCTTTCCATCGGGTGCATATTCAAAAACAGATACCATATTCATCTGATATTTTCTGCCAATCTGTTCTAAGAGCACATTCAGCGAACCATTGATATCCCTTGCATGTGACAACAGGCTGAACGCTGTATTTAAAAATTCTTTGTCCGCCACCAAATTTCTACGGTTTTCCTTTTCTTCCGTGCGGTACTTTCCTTCACAGTCACCTTCCTCGGTCTCTCCTGCAAAGCCATAATGATTTTTCCCATTTTTCTTAATGTGATACATGGCATGATCTGCCCGTTCAAACAACGTACTATAATCATACCCGTCTTTTCCTGTCACAGCCATACCGACACTCAATGTCACAACAATGACTGCTCCATCCCCGGAAAGCGTTTTCTGCACGTTTGTACACAGCTGTTCCGCTTTCGCCTCCGCCTCTTGCAAAGAAGTGTCCTTCACAAAGACCATAAATTCATCCCCACCGACACGTCCGACAACCGCTTCATCCGTAAACTGTTCGCGTATCAGTGTTGCAATATCCGATATCACCATGTCTCCAACCGTATGTCCGAATGTGTCATTGATCTTCTTAAAGTTGTCAATATCAATGACGTAGAGTACATGCGTTCCCTGTGTTGATTTTTCAAGAAACGCATCTACGATTTCTCCGGAGGCTGTCTTATTGTAAATCCTTGTCAACGGATCTAACTGCACTTCCCGTAGAAGTTTCTCCCGGACTGCCCGCTCTGTGCTGATATCATAACTTCTTCCTATGATGTGGCTGATCTTTCCATCATAATCTGCGATACTCTGATAACAGGTTCTGAAATAAGCATATTTTCCAGATTCTTTTCCCCCCTGCCGCAGACGGTATTCCGCAGTTCCTTTCATCTCCCGTTGAAGCGCCGTCTCAAAGATCTTCTGAAATCTTTCCCTGTCGTCCGGGTGTATGGCTCCGTAAAGTTCTTCTGTCCCGGCATATTTCACACTTTTATCCTCTGCGAATTTCAGATAACATTCCGGTATCTCAAATTGCTGTTTTTTCACATCATAATCAAGGACAATATCATTGGAGACCTCTTCCAGCATGCGATAGCGCTCGTTCACAAGCATGATCTCATTTTCCATCTTCTTGCGCTCTGTAATGTCCCAGCAGGATACAAGATAGTATGGCACTGCACTCCGGTATGTGTAAATCTGAAACTGAAACATTGCCCAGATCACGTTCTGATCTGCTGTAACGATTCTCGCCTCAAATTCATCCGATGTTTTCCCTCTGCGGCAGACCTCCGCCGCATCCTCAAACATCATGTAATCTTCCATATGGATCAACTGCGCCATGCACATTTTCTCCATACTGAAATCCGCCGATCTGTATCCGCTCATCCTGCAAAATTCATGGTTTGCGATGTCAATCGTCAGCTCATTTCCCCCTTTTACCGTGATCAGTCCTACCGGAAGTTCATATATGATATTTTTCAAATCTTTGCGCTCACGCTCCGACTGCCTGAGCTGATCTTCATAATCTATTTCTTCCTTATTAAATTCCGACATCCCCAATTTCTCCTTTTGTAAAACCCCATTACAATGATTATACCAAATTTTTACAGTATAAGAAAGAATTTCTCTTGTTTTTCCTTATATTTTCCCGGTAGAGATTTTTCTTGAAAAAACAACGGTTTTATGTATAATAAAAATGATGCGTTTAAACCAAGAAATATGTAAAATAGAGGTATTACAATGATACAAGCAAACAATGTAACGTTACGTGTAGGCAAAAAAGCCTTATTTGAAGATGTAAATATCAAATTCACTGAAGGAAACTGTTATGGCCTGATTGGTGCCAACGGCGCCGGAAAATCTACATTTTTAAAGATTTTATCCGGTCAGTTAGAGCCGACAAACGGCGATGTTGTCATCACTCCTGGTCAGCGTCTCTCTTTCTTACAGCAGGATCACTTTAAATATGATGCTTTTACCATTCTTGATACCGTTATCATGGGTAACCAGAGACTCTATGATATTATGAAAGAAAAAGATGCCATCTACATGAAAGAAGATTTTTCCGATGAAGATGGTATCCGTGCCAGCGAATTAGAAGGTGAATTTGCTGAGATGGATGGCTGGAATGCAGAATCCGATGCAGCAACTTTATTAAATGGTCTTGGAATTTCTACCGATTACCATTACTCTATGATGGCAGATCTTCCTGGTGCCTTAAAGGTCAAAGTTTTACTTGCACAGGCATTGTTCGGAAATCCGGATATTCTTCTTCTGGATGAGCCTACCAACCACTTAGACTTAGATGCAATCTCCTGGCTGGAAGAATTCCTCATCAATTTTGAGAATACGGTGATTGTTGTTTCCCATGACCGTTACTTCTTAAATAAGGTATGTACCAATATTGCAGATATCGATTATGGCAAGATCCAGCTTTATGCCGGAAACTACGACTTCTGGTATGAATCCAGCCAGTTACTTGTAAAGCAGATGAAAGAAGCCAACAAGAAGAAGGAAGAAAAGATCAAAGAGTTACAGGAATTTATCTCCCGTTTCTCCGCGAACGCTTCCAAATCCAAACAGGCGACTTCCAGAAAACGTGCTCTTGAAAAGATCCAGCTTGATGAGATCCGTCCATCCAGCCGTAAATACCCTTACATCGACTTCCGTCCAAGCCGTGAGATTGGAAATGAAGTTCTTACTGTAGAAGGCATCACCAAGACGATTGATGGTGTCAAGGTATTAGACAATGTATCTTTCATCGTAGGTCATGAAGATAAAATCGCTTTTGTCGGTGGAAATGAGCTTGCAAAAACAACTTTATTCAAGATCATCTCCGGTGAAATGGAACCTGATTCCGGCTCTTATAAATGGGGCGTGACAACAAGCCAGTCCTATTTCCCGAAGGACAACACAGAAATCTTTGACACCGATCTTCTGATCGTAGACTGGCTGACACAGTATTCTGAGATCAAAGATGCTACTTACGTTCGTGGTTTCCTTGGACGTATGCTTTTTGCCGGTGAAGACGGAACTAAGAAAATGCGTGTTCTTTCCGGTGGTGAGAAAGTCCGCGTACTTCTCTCCCGCATGATGATCCAGGCAAGTAATGTTCTGATCCTTGACGAACCGACCGACCACCTTGACATGGAATCTATCACCGCATTAAATAATGGTCTGATCAAGTTCCCGGGTGTTATCCTCTTTGCATCCCGTGACCATCAGGTTGTACAGACAACTGCAAACCGTATCATCGAGTTCTTACCGGATGGAACCTTTGTTGATAAAGTATCCTCCTATGATGAATACCTTGAAAATGATGAGATGGCTCGCAAACGTCAGGTTTACAGCATGTCTGATGATGATGCTTCTGATAACTAATATTGTTTTTTATCGGAACCGCAGGTTATCCCACTCTGATCTGACCTGATCCTTCTCATCTTTCTCAGGCGGATCAGAGACTACCCAGACTTTCTTGCCGAGAAATCCAAAGCCGAGTTTATAGATGTGATCGGCAGGGATGCCGTAGGCAAGAAGATCTGCTTCATAGTTTCTGGTCTGAATCTGTTTCAGGGCATTCTGTGCAGTTTCCTGAACCGTCTTTTCTCTGTGTTCATTTAAAACTTTAAATTCAAGGATATAGGCATCTTTTGTTTTGTCAAAAGGATAGATTGCAATGTCATAACGTCCTTCCCCGCTCTCCCGGTTGGATACAATGCGGTATTCCTTACGCATGGATACGATCAGTCCTAAAACAAGACCATGATAGAAATTCTCCGGGGCATGCTTTCCTTTATTCTTTGCGGTATCAAAATAACTCATGGAATACTCGGCGATATCTTCCATCACACCGATCATATCCCCGGTTCTATGCCTTATCAGTGCCCTTGTAAAATTCTCATATGCAATATTGCCATTCGAAATCTTCCACCCTTATCATCTTTATAATATACTCTGTCGTGCCTTCTTCCAATTCTTTTTCTCCATTTTCCATAAATCCATGTCGGTGATAAAATGCAATCGCTCTCGTATTTTTCTCCAACGCCCACAGGTGATCAGCAGCAAACGTTGAAATTGCATGCTCTATTAATTTCTTTCCAATTCCACCACTTTGAAAGCATGAATCGACATACAATTTACGGATTTCTGTTCCATGGATTTCCATAAATCCTTTCACAATTCCACATTCATCGGCGACATACAGATTTTCCAGAACTTCCACTTTTCCGAAATAATGATCTATCATGGATACAACCTGCAATTCTCCAAATGAATACTCTTCCTGCTTAAAAATTGGGAAATAATTGATTCTGTTATTAAATACAAAAATTTCTGCGATGCGCGACAAATCTTCTTCTGTTGCTTTTCTGATCATCTTTGGATACCCCTGTCATTTTCCTTTTTCTGCAATCACTATAATACACTTTCTACCAAAACAGAACCGATTGCCGTCTGCACTATAGCTATCCAACCTCAAACACCACAATCCGCTCTCTTTTATTTTCCCCCGGAAACAAATCTCTGCAATCAATCTCATCAGAAAAGACAAGTTCGTCTACAGTCATTAAATAAGAAATATATTCATCCGAAGGATAATAAAAGAATAAAAACAAGTCCCTCGGATTCTCATAGTAGGATTCCAGCACACGTGCTAAAACTTTCTTTAATATCTCGATTGAAAATGGATTGAAAAAGTAGACCCGGTCTACGCTAGCCGGAACCGAAAACTGCACAGCATCTGCAAACACAAACTCTGTCCGGCCTGCCGCAGCCCCTTGTTCCTTATTTTCTACCGCTTTCTCATAAATCCGCTCGTTATATTCCACACCAATCGTGTGACATCGTGTCTGATAGGAAAGGAAAAAATCGACTCTGCCCTTGCCACAGCCGTAATCTAAAAGTGTATTCCCTTTGCGAAGCAGCCCGGAATTCGCAAGCCGCTCTAACACCTTATATGGCGTTGGTTCATAGGGATATCTGTATTGATCTGAATCAGAATCATCACGTCCGGTTGTGTGTATCTGCAGTAATTTATCCCATTTCTGTTCTTCATCGTTTTCCTGTGATTTTTTCATGTTCGCTTTCTTATTCTTTCTTACAAAAACAGTTTTCTTCAACTAACTGTTTATAAGTATAGTATAAACTCACTTTTATTACTACACACCCATCTGATAATGACGATTCTGACTATTATATCATTCTTATAGAACCGGAAACTTTTTTATAAAGCAAATAGCTTTTCAACATCTAATAGTGAATCAGCTACCATTTCTGCTGCTTTTGCAACCTCTTTTTCCGGATAATTAATATCTGGAACAATAATGTATGGTATCCCTGCCGCTTTCGCCGCTTTTGCACCAGGTACAGAATCCTCAAGAACCAGGCATCTTTCCGGTAGAATCTGAACTTTTTCACATGCCAGGAGGAAAATATCCGGAGCCGGTTTTCCTTTTTTTACATCGGTTGCACTGACAATAACAGAAAACTCTTTTTTTATTCCAACCCGCTCCAGTAGTTTTTCCGCTATTGGCTTTGGAGTAGATGTCGCAACTGCCCTTAAAATATTTCTTTTATTTAAAATATTTAATAATTCCCGCAACCCTTTTTTTATTGCAACTCCTTCTTCGCACAACTCTTTTCTTCTATTATCTACGTATTGGCATATCATTTTTTCCAATGCATCATTCGGATAAGTACTCTTATTAAATTTTTCCATATCAATCGCTTCCGACGTTCCGATCACAGCACGATAAATGCTCATATCTACTTTTATCTGCTTTTTTTCGCACATCTCTTTCACACCATTGTAATAGCATCGTTCCGTGTCCAGCATTAAACCATCCATATCAAATATAACCATTTTAATTTCATTTGCATCCATAAGTTTCTCCTGAAAAAGATAAAAAAGGTGTTTGAAATAGCTGTATTTAATTCAAATACTCCTATACCAAACACCTCTTTTTATTTTATAAGTTTCTGTATGTCATTCCACCAAATTCTGCTTTTCCCTTTATGGTCAAAGTACCGTAATCGCAAGGGATAAAGATCGTTTCACCTTTTTTAATCACCGTGCCATTAATTTCTGCTTCCCCATCAATGCAAAACAGGAACATAAATTCTTTTCGCTCAAAAGTACCATTTTCATCCACTCTGATTCGAAAAGCAGTAAAAATTCCCGGTTTATCAATAAAATAGGCAACTTTGCAGCCATCAATATCTTTTTCTACAATATCTACTCCCATATTTTGATCATCAGGAATATTAACAGTTTCAATTACCTTTTCTACATGGAGCGGGCGATCCGGCATATTTCTTCCCCAATCGTAAAGTCTGTATGTAATATCTGAATTCGTTTCAAATCCAAGCTCCACCATATCTTTTTCTTCTTCTGTCGGAGCATATGGAGAACCATGAAGCGTTCCTTGCGGACCATACGTATACTGCCCTTTTTTGATTGTTACTACACGAAATAACTTATCCCACTGTTCCGTTTCTACTAATTCACGAAATTCTTCTCTCGTTTTCGCATTATGTCCACGTATTGCCAGATGATCTCTATCACCCTGAACAAAAATTCCACATTCAAATTTGCCTCTTTCCCCTTCATGTGAAAGGCAATACTCGTCATTCGGGTGTAACTGTACAGATATCTGTTTTACTTTATTTCCCGATCCCATACGTATTGGGAAATCTTCCCTGTTGCAGCCAAACAGTTCACTGTGATTTTTGTAAAATTCAGATAATTTCTCACCAGTTTCTCTTACTGTATTATCCAGATGATGTTGTGGAAGTGCTATCACATGATAAGCAATCGCAATGTTAGGCAAGTCCGGAGTGTATCCATATCTCTCCTTTAAAGCCTGTCCTCCCCAATATTTTGCTTCAAACACCGGTTCAATAAAATATATTTTCTTTTCCATCTTGATGATCCTCTCTTCCTATTATACAATAATTCCCAATCCACCTAAAATCAAACTGACTGCCAGAATAATAAATACCGCCAACGTGTAGTTTCGTTTTATCTTGTCAAGCATTACATAAACTCCTGCAACAGTCAAAAACGGTAAAAGTCCCGGAACAATACTGTCAAATACATCTGTCTGCAGATTAAACACTGCACTTCCTGTGTCAATTACAAGTGGGGTTGAAACTGAAACAAAACCTGCTGCAAGTCCACCCATCATAAACATTCCAAGAACGCCTGCTGCAGTGATCATTTTATTTAACCATCCAGAATTCAATAGCTTTGTTGCTGATTTAGCACCAAGATTATATCCAAAATGATAAGTATTATAACCTACAAAACATGTAACTCCGGCAAATATAAATAATGGTGCTATACCTGCTATCCAGTTACCGCTTTCTGCAACCGGAATAAAAAATCCTAAAAGTATCGGTAGAAAAGTTGCCCAGTTAATAGTATCACCTATTCCGGCAAATGGTCCCATCAAGCCAGTCTTTACACTGTTGATCGCTTCATCCGGAATTTGTTTTCCCATCGCTTTCTGCTCTTCCATTGCGACTGCAACTCCCAGTGTAATAGCTCCCCATGTACTTTCTGTGTTAAAAAACTGTAAATGTCTTTTTAATCCTGCACGGAAATCATCCTCATTTTTATAGAGTTTCCGTAAAATAGGGATCATGGATATACAACATGCCAAAGCCTGCAGTCTTTCGAAGGAGTTTGCAACTTCCACACTAAGCCACCATAGCCACCACGACTTTGTAACATCTTTTTTGGTTAAGATTCTTTCTTCTTTCTCAACATTCTCATTTTTTAATTCCTGTATGCTATTCTCCTTAGTTTGCAGTTCCATTCGCAATTACCTCCCCAGAGTTCTTATTCGTAAACATAATATGTAAATAAGCTGCGATTACACCAAAAATTGAAAGCGGTAAAATTCCTATTCCAGACAGCTTTAAAATAAAATATCCAGCAACAAAATATGGTAACAATTCCTTCTTTCCAATAATCTTTATGACAATTGCAAATCCCAAAGCAGGAAGCATGCCTCCGGCAACCGTTAGTCCGTTCATCAGCCACTCAGGAATCACTGCCAATATTTTATCAATATGTGCTGCTCCAAAGTATACAGCTACTGCCACTGGTGTTACTGTAATAGGGATACGTGCAAGGGATGGATAAAGCAGTCCTGCAAGATATATTCCACGTGTATTCCCTTTTTCCGCATATTTATCAGCCATATGAACCCATGTAGTGTTGATCAGTCGAATAAGGCTTAAAATCTGTGCTCCCAGAATTCCAACCGGAACCGCGATCGCAAATGCTGTCTCTACCGGCATTCCTGATTTTAAAACAATAGCAGTTGATACTAACGTTGCAAGTACCGGATCCTGCGGCAAGTTTCCTCCCGGTCCCAAAATTCCCAGATAAATAAGCTGCACTGATGCACCTATTATCATTGCGTTCGGTATATCTCCTAAAACAATACCTACAAATAGTGCGGCTGTCAGACATGAATTAGATATAAAACAGGTAAATGTCTGTCCATAATAATTTGTCTTAAACCACCAGAAAAAACCTAATAATAACGCTTGTGCAATCGTAATCGAAGCGACCTCCATATTTTTTACCTCCTCATCCTTTATGTGTTAGTCATTTAATATTGTTAAAATATTTCCCCAATATTGTATCTAATAGAATTTCTTTTTCTCCAGGCATTGACTGGAAATATATTTTCACTCCCTGTTTACCGAGGGACTTTAACTCAACTGCATCCTGTTCTGACAATCCGATAGCCTTTACAACTAATTTTCTTCCCGGGCCTGAAGCCAGTCCTCCAATTTGAACACTGTCAAAACATAATCCTTGCTCATACAGCCTTTTTAAAGCGTCAATTTTTTTCAGTAAAATTAGTACCTGTTCACCATTAAATTCATTAAGCTTCCATTCCTGTACGGCATGATCCACATTCATAACTTCTACCGGAATTCCTCGCGGTGCTGCTGCTGCAAAAACATCTTTCAGAAACTCATTTTCATAAAGCTCGTCATCAATAATCATAATTTTTTTGCTTCCCGTCTGTGTGATCCATGAAGTAACAACCTGCCCATGGATCAATCTGTCATCAACCCTGATTAATCTGATATTTTTCATTTTCCTTTCTCCTTTTCCGATTTTCTCCTAATTTTTTTCAGAAATCATTTTTTCGATATCAATTATCCCTTCCTTTCCTGTTTTTAAACATTGCTCAACCAACTGTTCCATCTCGAGAGGTTCATTTTTTCTAAGAAGTAATGCATCTAAAAGCATTGGTAAATTCATTCCTGTAATGCATTTAAAATCATGTTTTTTTAAATTTGCAGCAACAATATTTGAAGGCGTTCCACCAAACATATCTGTTAATATTAGTATTTTTTCCGTTTTTAATTCTTCAATCTTTTTACTTATTTTCTCCCCAAATGCTTCGACATCCTCCCCCCTTTTTAACGAATATGTATATACATTTTTCTGAGTTCCTAATATTAATTCCGCACTCTGTAACAAGGATACGCTTACATCTTCATGCGAAATCAAAAAAATCTCTACCATAGTTTTTACTCTCCTTCTCTTCTACCCTCAATTCTATATTTTTCAATAACAAATGCCTCTTCATTTGGAAACTCCTGAACCATCACCTTCACATTTTGTTCAAGCAGGCGATTGATTGCAATTTTATTTTCCAGTGATGCATTTCTTTTTTGTGGCAAATATTTTTTTTCGGCTAATACGATCTCTGATATGTGTACTCCATGTTCTATCAGTTCTTCATAAATAACCGGAGTCCGTGCCAGCAAAAATATTTTTTCTCCATTTTTATCCTGTCTGCTGTTTAAAAAAATTGCAGTATCTTCAGGACTCAAAATTAAAACCTCAACCCAAAACGGTGCCATTGCCTTATAAATGTTTGCCATAAACAAATCTGTTAATAACTCATAATCTATAATAATTAAATGTGTTGGTCTAACTTTTAGTATCCATTCATTTACAATCTGACCATGAATTAACCTTTCATCAACCCGTGCTATTGTAATGCTAATTTTTTTTCTCTCCCTTCAATACATCATTCAGGTATAATGTCTGTTCCTTCGCCTTCGCCAAGGCTTCTCGACACAAATTTTCTTCCTCCATATATGAGTTATCTTTTTGAAGTAAAAATGTCAACATTTGCATGCTCATACCTGTCAGATGATAAATATTATATTTTTGCATCAGCATTGTCGCTGCATTAAATGGTGTTGCCAATGGCATATCGCTGACTATGATCACTTTATCTGAATCCCCTTTTACACATTGTATGAGTTTTCCCAATCGGCATTTAAAGTCCTCCAGAGACTCTTCTTCTTTCAGCTCAAGGCAATACACCTCGTCTCTCATTTCAATTATCAATCCTGCTGTTTCCATCATTGAACTGGCTAAAGATCCATGAGATGTCATAATAATCGGTACTATTTCGTCCCCCCCTCTCCTTGACAAATATGCATTTTTACTATATCATTTGCTATGGTTGTAGCTTACCATATGTCTATATTGAATAAAAGTACGCACTTTCGAGTAAGTATATTGTGACTATTCACAATTTTTTCAGTACTATACATCTTATATATACTGTTTTTTGATAAACCACATCTTTTAAAAAGATCAAGCTGCAATAAATATGAAATACAAAATGAGAGGTTACTGTTATGACAGGAATTGTAAATGATCTGACTTCAACTTTTGAAATTGTCCGTCGACTTTGCGGTGATAAGTGGAAATTTTTAATTATCTGCTATTTATTTAATGGTCCCAAAAGATATGGCGAACTGCAATATCACCTTGATTCAATCAAACCAAAAGTATTGACAGAAAACTTAAAAGAATTGGAAGATTTGGGCATTATCCAACGGACATCATATGAGGGTAACACTCTCCATGTGGAATATTGTCTGACACATTTAGGTGAAACTTTGCAGCCTATTTTTCAAGAATTAATAATGTGGGGCTTAAATTATTCTCAGGAAAGAAGAAAGCCATCACAAACCTAAAGAAAAATCCGCTAATATGCGGATTTTTCTCATATACTGCTCTATAAAATTCTTTCTGTCATATTATCCTATCATGCTGACTCTATCACCAGTACTTTTCGCCTAACAAATAATTCCGCCTCCGGCTACATAATCTCCATCATACAGTACAACTGCCTGTCCCGGTGTGACTGCACGTACCGGCTCTTCAAATTCACAATGGATTCTGTCTTCACCGACACGGGTAACCTTACACATGCTTCCGCTATGTGAATAACGGATCTTTGCTTTAAACTCCATTGTACCCTTAATATCCGAAACAGACATGAAATTAATATGATCCGCATAAAGTTCATTTGTAAACACATCTTCATTGGTACCAAGGACAACTTCATTGGTATCAGGTCGGATTTCAGTTACAAACACCGGATATCCAAATGCAATTCCAAGACCTTTTTGCTGTCCGATCGTGTAATGGGTGATTCCCTTGTGTCTTCCCAAAATCTTACTGTCAGTAGAAACAAAATTACCAGGAGGCGGAACCTGTCCATTGCACTCCCTGTCAATAAATCCGGCATAATCATCATCCGGGATAAAGCAGATTTCCATACTGTCTTTCTTATGTGCAACCATAAGTCCTGTTTCCTCTGCAATTGCACAGATCTCATCTTTTGTATAATCTCCTACCGGCATCAGTGTTCTTTTTAACTGTTCCTGTGTCAGGTTATATAATGCATAAGTCTGGTCTTTTAATGCAGTAACGGAATTTTTGATCGCATAACGTCCATTGGAAAGCTGCTCAATTCTCGCATAGTGGCCGGTTGCAATATAATCTGCCCCAATAGCCATGCTGCGTTCTAACAATGCTTCCCATTTTACATAACGGTTACATGCGATGCAGGGATTTGGAGTTCTTCCTTTCAGATATTCTGCTGTAAAATAATCCATGACATTTTTTCTGAATTCACTCTTGAAATTCATAACATAATATGGGATTTCAAGCCAGTCTGCAACTCTTCTTGCGTCATCAACCGCACTTAATCCGCAGCATCCGCCATTCTGCTCCTGCGTGAATTCATCTTCATCCTGCCAGATCTGCATTGTCACTCCGATGACATCATATCCCTGTTTTTTTTAACAGATAAGCAGCAACGGAAGAATCTACTCCTCCAGACATTCCTACTACAACTTTCTTTGACATATCTTACCTCTTTGTTTCTATTATTTAACATGATCGATCACACCAAAAATGCGATTCGTTCATTAATTGTTCATAGTTTATTCATATCTTAATCCTGAATCCGTGAAGTTAATTTCTTCACAGACCCCTTAAATCCTACAATTTCAAGCCTTTGTGATACTTTGTTGTTCAATATCATTATTCACCCACCCGGTGAAAGAAATCTATGGTAAAATAGATATTGCAAAACCTATGGATTGGAGCCTTTTACCATGAATAACAACCACCGAATCACACTGAACACCAATAAGAACATTATTGTTGAATTTACAAATGAACGCATTATTCCCGCCAGCGGCCTGGCTGTTGTAGGTACCCTCCTCGGGAAAAGCGGTTTCATTAAAAAACTTAATCGCATGGATATAACATCCAATCGATCCCAGCATCAGATTAAGAACGGTGATATTGTACTCACTTATCTTTGAATGCTTTGCATGGGCAAGCCTTACTTTGAAGCTGTCCATGAAATGGACGATGACAAGGACTTTTACAAAACCGCTCTTTTCATCACCCGGAGAATTCCTTCAGAAGAGACACTGCGTCAGCGCATGGATGATATCGGTGATTCCCTTCGCCAGACTATTCTGGAACAGAATGTTGAAATGCTCCTTGCAAACAAAATACAGCCGACAGCTCTTGCCAATGGTCTTGTTCTGGTAGATATCGATGTGACACCTATGGATAATTCGAAATCCAAAAAGGAAGGTGTTTCACGAACCTACAAAGGGTTTGACGGCTATACGCCTATGATGGCATATATAGGTACAGAGGGGTACGCCATCAATTTCGAACTCCGTGAAGGAAAACAGCATTGTCAGAAGGGGACGGTTGAGTTTCTGCTGGAAACAATAAAGCTTTGTCACAAAATGACAGATAAGCCGCTGTTGATTTGCCTTGATTCCGGCAATGACTCCATCGACAATGTTGCTGTTCTGATGGATACAGGCTGCTTTTTCATTATCAAGCGGAACCTTCGCCGGGAAAGCACGGATGATTGGTTTGAAATGGCAAAGCAGTACTGCCAGAATGTAAACAGTCCCAGAGATGGAAAAACGGTTTATATAGGCAGTGACTGGAAAACCGTTACCAGTAAGCAGTTCAATAAAGAGTTTACACTCCGTACCGGCTACGAGATTACGGAACGAACCATTGATAAATATGGTCAGTTCAATCTTGTTCCTGATGTTGAAGTTGAAACCTGATGGACAAACCTTGGTGACCCGGATGAGGAAATCATCCGTCTGTATCATGCCCATGGAGAATGTGAGCAGTTTCATAGTGAGGTAAAAACTGACATGGATCTGGAGCGGCTTCCATCCGGAAAGTTCGCGACCAATGCACTGATACTCGAATTGGGGATGATCGCATATAACATTCTCCGTATGATCGGTCAGGGCACAATTGGAGGACGGGCACCCCGTCAAAAGAGGGATGTTAAACGCCGTCGTTTACGCACAGTTATCAGCAACCTGATCATGCTGGCAGACCATGTAACCATGCATGCGCGCCAGTTGATAATCGGCCTTGGAAAAAGCAACGTCTGGCTGCATATATTTTCTGATATCTGTCAGAAATATGCTGTCACAAACGCATAAGTAACAAAGCAAATTTATAGTAGGCTTATTTCGTGTACCCTTTTTTGCCCAATGAGCGCTTGGAGTCACGACATTGGTACTGAAAATAGACATTGAAGTATGTTTTTATCATGAAACCAACTTGCCCTTGACAGGTTGGTTCGCTTAAAGGATGAACTTCACGGATTCAGGTTTTAGATATCCCATAAATGATGAAATGCTATATTTTGGCGGAATACTTACCAACATATGAATATGATCTGGCATAAGATGTCCTTCTATTATTTCCACACCTTTATACAAACATAACTGTTTCAGAATATCCCTAATATCTACTTTTAATTGATTATAAATTATTTTTCGTCTATACTTTGGAGTAAAGACAATGTGATATGTACACATCCATTTTGTATGTGCTAGATCATTGTTTTTATTTGCCATTAAATCACCTTTTCCTTTCTACGATAGTGCCTGAACAACTCTATTGTAATGAAAAGGTGATTTTTTGCTATAAGCAAATTGACTCCACCCGCATAGCAGGTGGGTTTTGTGTTTCGGGCATCTCCATTTTTCGGAACACGAAAACTCCAATGCCCTCAACTGGCTAAAGCCATAACAAAAAAACCGGATGATTTACACCCGGCTCATGGCTCTTTGCTTTATATGACTATATTTTATATAATTTATACATCATTATCAATAATTTATCGTCAACACCGATATTTTACCTTGAAAAAAATACGCCCACGTGTTATATTGAACATAGAAAAAGGGAAAGCCAGAGAAGCGGCTTACCCTCAATAATTAAGAATCTGTTTTACAACAGCCGTCATTATTGCGAGTAATGGCGGCTATTTTCGTTTATCCTTGAAAATCTTATAGCAAAGACCAACAAGGGCAACAATGAATATACAAAACTGAATCAAATCAGAATATGTAACCATTGGCAACGCCCTCCTTTCTTTCGTCTGGAGGGTTAGCCCCTCCGAAAAAGAGGGTAAGCCGCCCGGCTCTCTGGTTTTCCCATGTGTTTATATTATCATCTATTAGTATCTCTTTCAATCAAATTCGACCGAATTGCCTTTTTTATTTTTGGAAAATTTACGGGGGTGAGTTGGCGGCGGCTCGCCCGGAAATACCCCCCTACCCAGGGCCTCCGGTTGCTGTCAAAATCGTATCTTGTGTATAATTTGTGTACGTTGGTTATTTTTCCTTGAAAATCCTGAGTTTTTATGTATAACGAAAAATGTATGTCTAATGATAGAAAATATAGAGAAACAGAGGGTTTACAATGATACAAGCAAATAATGTAACATTACGTGTAGGCAAAAAAGCCTTATTTGAAGACGTAAATATCAAATTCACCGAAGGAAACTGTTATGGTCTGATCGGTGCGAACGGCGCCGGAAAATCCACATTTTTAAAAATTTTATCCGGTCAGTTAGAACCGACAAATGGTGATGTTGTCATCACTCCGGGACAGCGTCTCTCATTTTTACAGCAGGATCACTTTAAATATGATGCTTTTACCGTTCTTGATACCGTTATCATGGGTAACCAGAGACTTTATGATATTATGAAGGAAAAAGACGCCATCTACATGAAAGAAGATTTTTCCGATGAAGATGGTATCCGTGCCAGCGAATTAGAAGGCGAATTTGCTGAGATGGATGGCTGGAATGCGGAATCCGATGCCGCAACATTATTAAATGGTCTTGGAATTTCTACCGATTATCATTACTCTATGATGGCAGATCTTCCTGGTGCCTTGAAGGTCAAAGTTTTACTTGCACAGGCATTGTTCGGAAACCCGGATATTCTTCTTTTAGATGAGCCTACCAACCACTTAGACTTAGATGCGATCTCCTGGTTAGAAGAATTTCTCATCAATTTTGAAAATACGGTTATCGTTGTTTCCCATGACCGTTACTTCTTAAATAAAGTATGTACCAATATTGCAGATATCGATTATGGCAAGATCCAGCTTTATGCCGGAAACTACGACTTCTGGTATGAATCCAGCCAGTTACTTGTAAAGCAGATGAAAGAAGCCAACAAGAAGAAGGAAGAAAAGATCAAAGAGTTACAGGAATTTATCTCCCGTTTCTCCGCGAACGCTTCCAAATCCAAACAGGCGACTTCCAGAAAACGTGCTCTTGAAAAGATCCAGCTTGATGAGATCCGTCCATCCAGCCGTAAATACCCTTACATCGACTTCCGTCCAAGCCGTGAGATTGGAAATGAAGTTCTTACTGTAGAAGGCATCACCAAGACGATTGATGGTGTCAAGGTATTAGACAATGTATCTTTCATCGTAGGTCATGAAGATAAAATCGCTTTTGTCGGTGGAAATGAGCTTGCAAAAACAACTTTATTCAAGATCATCTCCGGTGAAATGGAACCTGATTCCGGCTCTTATAAATGGGGCGTGACAACAAGCCAGTCCTATTTCCCGAAGGACAACACAGAAATCTTTGACACCGATCTTCTGATCGTAGACTGGCTGACACAGTATTCTGAGATCAAAGATGCTACTTACGTTCGTGGTTTCCTTGGACGTATGCTTTTTGCCGGTGAAGACGGAACTAAGAAAATGCGTGTTCTTTCCGGTGGTGAGAAAGTCCGCGTACTTCTCTCCCGCATGATGATCCAGGCAAGTAATGTTCTGATCCTTGACGAACCGACCGACCACCTTGACATGGAATCTATCACCGCATTAAATAATGGTCTGATCAAGTTCCCGGGTGTTATCCTCTTTGCATCCCGTGACCATCAGGTTGTACAGACAACTGCAAACCGTATCATCGAGTTCTTACCGGATGGAACCTTTGTTGATAAAGTATCCTCCTATGATGAATACCTTGAAAATGATGAGATGGCTCGTAAACGTCAGGTTTACAGCATGTCTGATGATGATGCTTCTGATAACTAAAAGAAGAATGATTTATTTTCAAATTATAAGCTTTTCATTTTGCCGATGTGCCTTACTGGTGCATCGGCAATTTTTTATCGGAACCGCAGGTTATCCCACTCTGATCTGACCTGATCCTTCTCTTCTTTCTCCGGTGGATCAGAGACTACCCAGACTTTCTTACCGAGAAATCCAAAGCCGAGTTTATAGATGTGATCGGCGAGGATGCCGTAGGCAAGAAGATCCGCTTCATAGTTCCTGGTCCGGATCTGTTTCAGGGCATTCTCCGCAGTTTCCTGAACAGTCTTTTCTCTGTGTTCATTCAAAACTTTAAATTCAAGGATATAGGCATCTTTTGTTTTGTCGAAAGGATAGATTGCAATGTCATAACGTCCATCCCCGCTCTCCCGGTTGGATACGATGCGGTATTCTTTGCGCATGGATACGATCAGCCCTAAAACAAGACCATGATAAAAATTCTCAGGAGCATGCTTTCCTTTATTCTTTGCAGTATCAAAATAACTCATGGAATACTCGGCGATATCTTCCATCACACCGATCATATCCCAGGTTCTATGCTTTATCAGTGCCCTTGTAAAATTCTCATATGCAATATTACCATTCGAAAACATGGCAATGATCTGTGTCCGGAACATTGACATAACCTCTTTGTTTGTCACGGAAACATCACACTCTGTCCATTCGTTATCTTTCACCACGTTCTCTGCCTTGATATATCCGACTGCAAGGAGAAGTGACCACAGACTATTCTCATCTCCGTCAAGATACTGGAATGTAATATTCTCGTTGATCACCTTGTGTATTGGTTTTCCTGTCATTAACTGTTCAATCTCATACTTTTTATCATACGGATGTCTGCAGATAATATCACCGATCAGCTTGTTGCTGCTGGTAAGGATCCAATAAGATCTCAACTGCCGATCATGCATATAGTTCACGATAGACCACGGATTATAAATATCTTTCTGATGACCGATAATGAATCCATCGTACATTTCCTTCACTTTTTTCATATCATCTATATTCTGGCACTTTAATGCATCCATCACCTCCTGCTCAGTGAATCCACAGCAGTCCGTGTAGATATCATCTGTCACAGTGGCAACCAGCAGATTGTTCAGGTCAGAGAAAAGTGAATTCTTCGACACTTTCGTCACTCCGGTGATAATGGCTCTGCCAAGATAGTCATTTTCTTTCAATGTGCTATGGAATAACTGTCGACAGGTCGTGATCATCTCATCCCAGTAACCATCCGTGTATGCTTCGATCAAAGGTGTATCATACTCGTCAATGAGCACAATAGGTTTTACGCCAAAATGTTTATAGAGCAATTCGCATAATTTCTTAATGGAATTTTCTATATGACCTGTATCATTATGAAACAATCCCCATCTTGTTTCTTTAAATGTCTCTTTATCTTCCTCCGTAAGTCTTGGACTATCAAGTAAATATTCATGATGTGCGTACATTGTATCCAATTGTCCCATCATTCCCCGGATAGACTGCTTATAATCTATCCCCTTGCAGCCTCCGAAGCTTGTGGAGATCACCGGAGTGCTTCCGAACATACTACGGCTTCTTTCATCCTGCCATACCCGCAGCTTACTGAAATATTCCGGATGTTCTGCATATCTTGGATCAAAAAACATTCTTACCGTACTGAGCAGTGTTGTCTTGCCGAATCTTCTCGGTCTGGTGATCAATGTGATCTTCGTTCCTTCCCTGATCCACTCGGTGATAAAATGCGTCTTATCGACATAAAACTGCTGTCCACAGGTAAAGTCTTCAAAATCCTGATACCCGATCACCACCTGGGCAGAGAGATATGGATTGTGCTTAAGAATGTCCTTCAGTCCCTCCACATAAGCCGTCAGATGCTTTTTCTCTTCCTGCAGCTTTGTGCGCTCCTCAAATTCCATGAGTACCTTCTCCCGCTCGGTCAGTTTTACATAATGGCTCACCGATTTTCCGTCAATCGTCCGCTGGATATATGGCTGTTCTTTCCCTTTGATCTTCTTATAGGTCAGGGTTCCCTTTGGAAGTTCTTCCAGTCTCCGGTCGATCTCTTCAATTCGTTTCGTTGGATTTGTGGACATAATGTGCTCCTTTCTGCATATAAAAATCGTAGACAATTGCGAAACTCCTTTTTACGTTATGAATATTACGAAAAGTTAACAAAATCAACGAAAACACGCTTCCGCTACGTGTCACTCGCAACGGTACTAAGAAGCCAGTCACGACTAGCAGTCGTTCCTGCCTTCTAAGAACCGGCGGTTCCCCAGTGTTTTCTTTTGCTCTTGTCAACTTTCCGTAATTTAACTCACGTCTTCTAAGAGTTTCGCAATGGTCTATGTAAAAATGGTTATCAATGGTTATATACATATCATATAACCATCGATAACCATTGTCAATTGTCTTTTAATATTTTCCGAAGCATCGGCTCCTCGTCCAACTGCACCCCTTCAAATTTTTTGTAAAATCTGTCGGCATTCTCGTTGGTAGCACGGATCAGATAATATTGATGGATTTCATGCTTTTCGCAGTCTTTTTCAAACTCTGCAAACAGCTTCCGGGCAACGCCACTATGCCGGTATTCGGGTAAAACATATACCCAATTCACATACGCCATGCGATATCCATCCTGTATACACCCATAAAAATGATACTCAATTCTTCCTACCACCTGATTATTTTCCATCGCAAGAATTGATGTAGACTTTTCATAAAATGAATCCCGAAGCCTTGTCCTGATTCCTTCCTCATCTATCTCTTCCACCGTCATCATATCCGGCTCCTGCTGCATCGCAAGCTTTAAATAGTCAATATACTGCTCTACATTCTGTTCATTTAATCTTTCAAAATACATTTTCTTCCTTACTTTCTAATACCTGTAAATATGGTTCTCCAAAACATACGTTTCACCTGTTCTTGGATCTGTCTTTTCTTCTGACAGTGAATCGAATACAAATCCACATGACAACTGTAACACTCTGGACGCAGCATTGCCCGTCCGGTTGCAGGCATGGAATTCTTTTGCTCCCAGTTTTCCTGCCTCCTCAAGAAGTGCCGTAAGTATCTGTCTCCCGTAACCTTTTCGCACAAATTCCGGTCCAAGTGCAATACCTGTCTCTTCATAAATGCCCCGTTCCAGTTCGCGCATGCCTGCAAAACCGATTGCTTCACCCGTTTTCTTTAAATACACAAATAACGCATACTTATTCTCCGGTTTTTCTTCAAATGCAATCGTGCGCTTCATTCGATCTTTTGCATCTTCGTCTGTCTCTGTCGGCTGCCAGAGCATATACTTTGCGCTCTCCTTGTGTCTCCACAGGTTATAATAAATTGTCTTCCAGTCCTCAAATTCTGCTTTCTTTAAAATAAGATCTTTTGTTTCTAATTTTACGTCAGAGTAATCTGTTACCATTTTTTCTCTTATACCTCCTCTCTCATTATTTTTCTATGCATTGGTTTCTCGTCCAACTGCACATTTTCTTCCACCCTTATCATCTTTATAATATACTCTGTCGTGCCTTCTTCCAATTCTTTTTCTCCATTTTCCATAAATCCATGTCGGTGATAAAATGCAATCGCTCTCGTATTTTTCTCCAACGCCCACAGGTGATCAGCAGCAAACGTTGAAATTGCATGCTCTATTAATTTCTTTCCAATTCCACCACTTTGAAAGCATGAATCGACATACAATTTACGGATTTCTGTTCCATGGATTTCCATAAATCCTTTCACAATTCCACATTCATCGGCGACATACAGATTTTCCAGAACTTCCACTTTTCCGAAATAATGATCTATCATGGATACAACCTGCAATTCTCCAAATGAATACTCTTCCTGCTTAAAAATTGGGAAATAATTGATTCTGTTATTAAATACAAAAATTTCTGCGATGCGCGACAAATCTTCTTCTGTTGCTTTTCTGATCATCTCCGGATACCCCTGTCATTTTCTTTTATCTGAAATCAATATAACACACTTTCCGCCAAAATACTTTCTAAAAATCTTTTTTAATTTTCCTTTTCCAACAACCTTTGATAGGCTGCATCCATCCCGATTGCCCCAAGCTGTGCCGTGATAATGATTGCCAGCACAGCGACAGACAGAACAATTTTTCCACAGGAAAGTCCTGCCGCCAAAGGAACAGATCCTATTGTCGCCTGCGCTGTTGCCTTTGGGAGATAAGCGATCACACAAAATAACCGCTCTTTCCATGTCAGATGTGTTCCCGCCACACAAAGTAATACCCCCACAGAACGGAAAAGCAGTGCCACAAAACCAGATATCATGCATTTTCTCTTTACGCAACCTACTGGTCTGATCCACGAAGCCGGTCTTAGCAGTTTTCACGCAGTGTTTTCAGATAAACTTTCTGCTCATCTGTGATGCGATAGCTCTCCACCGCTTTCTGAATCGTCTTTCTATGCACCCACGGTGATAATTTTCGTTCTTCCAGATATGGGATCGTTGCATCCCACTGTTTTGCCAGTGCCGTTGCAAGATACCATGCAATCATCATATTGACATAGTATTCTTCCGACTGCACAGATGCCACAAGTTCTATATATTCCGGTTTAAAATCCTCGTCCAGATAAAAGCTCATCAACGTTCCGATTCCATAGCGAATCGTATAAGTGTTCCCGGATGCAATCCATTCTTTTATCACAGGAAGAAGCTCGGTTTTATGCTTTGCGAAGCACTTTGGTCTTGGAATATCGCAGGTCGCCCAGTTATTAATATATGGAAGAAAACGTTTCACTTCTGCCAGACAGCGCTCATAATCTTTGATATCTGAAATCAATTGCATATGAAGGTTATGTTCCTCATAATACTGATGTGGAAGTTCCTTCAAAAAAGCTTCTGCTGCTTCCGTTTTTGCAAATTCTTTCGCAAATTTCCGCAGTACCGGTGTGCGGATCCCGATGATTGTCTCCTTATCAATCCCCGGCATCAGTTTACTGTAAAAATCTCTGTATTTTAAATCCTGTAATTTGAATAATTCCTGCTGTAATTCATCCATGTTCTTCTCCTTTTTCTGTGACCACAATTACACAAAAACGAACTCATGTCCCCCCTTAGCCTGATACTATGAGTATATCTTTTTTTCCAAATGGGTGCAAAAATCATCTGTTAATTCCTGTTAAAACTCCTTTTTTTCCATAATACGCCTGCTGATCTGATACGAAATGAACAGTGTCAGCAGTGTGATCCCAATGATGTTACCAGCCAGAACTGCCACATTCATATTGTCTATCATGGTCAGCGCCTGATACAACCGTTCTTTTCCGAACACGACCTCACATAGATATGCAATCGCAGCAATTACTCCCATCATTCCTAATGTCAAAATCCGGCTCTTTTCACAGCCAAACTTAATATGCGCCGGAATCATGAAAAAACTGATCAAAAGAATGATTAGCAAAATCACTGCGGCTGTCAGCATATCTTCTGCCACAACAACCGGTATACCACGCACCACTTTTGACACCAGATACAGGCAGACTGCAATTACCCAGGCTGCCACTACTCCTCCGGCACAAAGCAGATACTTTTCTCTTACATAGGTTTTTTTATTGATCGGCAGTGTCAATAAAAACTGATAGCCATGATCCATCTCGTCATACGCAATCGTGCTGATTGCAATCATCTCTACCACAAACGGCAGATATCCAATGATAAAATTTCCGTTGCCGGAAAATGCGACTGCAACTGCAATTGCAAACAAAATTACCAGTGTCTGTTTTGTTCCCCATAATAACCGAATATCTTTTTCCAATAAACCTGCCATTATCTGTACCCTCCTGTCATCATAAGAATCAGCTCATCAATCCCTCCATTTTCCACTGCAATCTGCGGATAATTTTCCTGATAAAACTTCTTATCATTCGTAAAACATGCATAGCCGTAATTTTCTTTCTGCACTTTTAAAATAGAGCTTTGATCAAGCGTGCGGTATTGTTCTTCACTCACCTTTAAAATGCCATACTGCTCTAAGATTGCATCTGTTGCTTCATGCAAAATGAGTTTTCCATCATGTATCAGATAAAGTTCATCACATAGGGATTCTAAATCAGTGGAAATATGGGATGTAATAAGTATACTTCGGCTCTCATCCTCTGCAATATAAGCCCGTAACATATCTAAAATCTCGTTTCTCGCCTCCACATCCAGTCCAGCTGTCGGCTCATCCATGATCAGCAGCTTTGCATGGTGTGTCATAGCTGTCAGCACGCGGAGTTTCGCTTTCATTCCGGTTGAAAATTCTTTGATTTTCTTATTCATCGGAAGTTTTAAATTTTCACTCTGTTTTATAAAATAGTTTTCATCAAACGAATGATACATTTTTTTTAAAATGTGTTTTACATCGTTTACGGTCAGTTCCCCGGAAAATCCGGATTCTGCAAGAGAAACTCCTATATCCTGTTTGACTTTTTCCGAAAGTTCTTTACTGTCACTTCCCAAAACAGTTACAGTTCCTTCCTCTGCCCGGCAAAGACCAAGAATCAGTTTGATCGCGGTACTTTTTCCTGCTCCGTTTTTCCCGATCAACCCCAGTATCTGTCCTTCCGGCAGTTCCATTGATATTTCAAAAGTAAAGTTTCCATATGTTTTCCGGACATTTTGCATTGTTATCATACAATTTCCGCCTTTCTTTTTTATGTTCTGTTGTCTGACTTTTTACATCAATCTGAAGCAAATACCTCATCAAGCATTTCATGATTGTGTCATATCTATTTCAAAAGTTTCTTACCGATTTTACTTCTCATCGAGAATCAGTTTTACAACCTCAGATATTTCTTCCTTCTTCATCCCCATGGAAAGTGCCCGGTCGATCACTTTATCGAAGTCATCTTCTATCGCTTTCTGCCTTGCTTCAAGTGCAAGCTGTTTATCCGAGGCAGATACATAAGTACCTTTTCCATGAACAGTCGTAACAAATCCCTCTTCTTCCAGCTTATCGTAAGCCTTCTTGACCGTCAGCGCACTGATCCGAAGCTCCCCTGCGAGCGTCCTCACAGACGGAAGTGCCTCTCCTTCTTTTAATTCAGACTGAATAATATCTGATTTTATCTGCTCCATGAGCTGTTCGTAAATCGGAACCATGGAGGAATGATTTAAGATAATATGCATACTTCCTCTCATTCTGCCGCTTCAGCGGCTTTTCATAAATCAGGGAACTTTGTGCGCCAGCACAATTTCCAGATTAAAAATGTCAATTTTCAATCTTATATCTCTTTACAACAAACAGTATATAACAGTGCATATCTGTTGTCAACTGTTATATACTGTTTATTCTATTTTTTTGTAATTTCATGTGGGAATTTGTACAGACAATACTCGTTAATAACTTTTTCATGAAAAATTAAATTTTTGTGTATGTCGTGCAGAATATTTTATGTTACTATAGAATAAAGTGTTGCTTCGCAATTTTCTGTATTTATGTCAGGAGGAGAACATTATGAAAGTAAATCTGACTCCCTTTTCCATATACTGGTTCCTGTTTTTGATCTTAAATGTCATATATTTTATATTTCCATTTCTATTTTTTCTGCTTCTGCCGGCAGTGTTCGTTATGATTTTAATATGGGGAATATGTGTATTTGAAATTGGGCGAGCAACCATTATTTCTTCACAAACTAAGCGGATAACACGAGTCATACTGGCTTTCCTGGCATCTCTTCTTACAATTTCAATAAATCCCATTGGAATGATTCTTTTGGATTTTATTAATTGGAGACATATAAACTCATTCGCAGACTATTTTTCGAAAGCCTATTGGATTATTTTTTTGATTCATATGCTGCTATTTTGGCTGGGCGAAGAAATAGGATATTTTTCACAGAAAGGACTTTTTTAATATGGTAAAAATAATTTCAGACAGCACATGCGACCTCTCAGCAGAATTAGCTGCACAATACGATATCGATATTCTCCCGCTTCATATTCTTCTCGGAGATGAGGAATTTGAAGATGGAAAAACAATTACACCGGATGAGATTTACTCCTGGTCCGATGAGCATAAAACAACCCCAAAAACTTCCGCCCCGTCTCTGGCAGAAACGATTGAACTTTTTCGCCCTTATGTGGAAGAAGGATGCGAGATTGTCTGCTTTTCCATCTCAAACAGTATGTCAACATCCGGCAATGTCATGCGTCTTGCTGCCGGGGAACTAGAAGCAGAAAACCGGATCACCGTGATTGATTCCGCAAATCTCTCCACCGGAATCGGACTTCTTGTGATAGAAGCTGCCATTATGGCAAAAAACGGACACTCTGCATCCGAAATTGCTTCTGTCATGGAAACTTTAAAACCAAATGTCAGAGCAAGCTTTGTCGTGGATACCCTCACCTACCTGTACCGTGGCGGACGTTGTAACGCTGTTGCTGCCATGGCCGGTGGTGTCTTAAAGCTGCATCCAAAAATTGTGGTAGAAAACGGTGCTATGGATGCGACAAAAAAATATCGCGGAAAGATCAATTCTGTTATCATGTCCTATGTAAAAGATATGGAAACTGATTTAAAAGCAGCCAGACCTGACCGCGTATTCATCACACATTCCGGCTGTGACGCTGCAACGGTGGAATCCGTCCGCTCGTATCTGGAAAGCCTCGGTGTTTTCCATGAGATATTAGAAACCAGAGCCGGTGGTGTCGTGTCAAGCCACTGCGGTCCCGGTACGCTTGGTGTTCTATTTATTGCAAAATAATAGAGGTTCGGATGTTTTCTTCCAAACCTCTGTTTCTTTTACTTTTCTATCTCTGCATTGATCTCATCTTCCGTAGCTTTCATTGCTTCCAAAGTCATTGTGAGCAGCTTGTCTAATTCCCATCCAAGCTCCTCTGCATACCATTTCATCACAGTCTCCACAGTCAGTGCATGCTGGATATGAAAAGGATCTTTGTTGTACTTTTTCAATAAATCATAGGCTTCTTCTCTTGTGATATGCTCCATTTTCGTGTTCCTCTTTTCCTGTCATTCCGTCGGATAGAATTTTCATTTCATACTTATCCGATAGGTTTTTAGTTATTTTATACTTTTTCTCACAAGATGTCAATTTTTTATCATCACAGATTTTATTTTCTAAAAAAGCTATATTTTCTCCTTCACAAGTACTTCTTTTCCTGCAAATGCAAAACCAAGCTTATAAATACGTTCTTCGTTGATTCCTGCTGTGACAAGATCTGTCACATATTTTTTTTCTTCTATCTGCCGGAACGCACTTTCGACTGTCTCTTCCAGATTTTTTTCTTTCTTCTTATCCCAAACCTTAAATTCCATAAGAAATGCATCCTGATTCTTCTCTAACGGATACATTGCAATATCATATCTGCCCCGTCCACTCTCACGGTTTGAAACAATACGATACCTGTCCCTAAGTGTTACAATCAGTCCAAGTATCAGACCATGATAAAAATTCTCTGGCGTGCGTGCCTCTTTTTCATTTCCAACATCAAAATAACTCATGGAGGTGCATGCAATCTCTGACAGATAATCATTCATATCTTCTATATTATGCTCCAACAGAGCCTTCACAAACCTGTTATATACGGAAAATCCATTACGAAACATTCCAAGAATCTCCGTACGAAACATTGCCATAACTTCTTTATTCGTAACTGACACATCACACTCAATGGTATCCACTTTGTGCACCACATTTTCAGCCTTAATATAACCAACAGATAATAACAGTGACCACAAACTGTTCTCATCGCCATCCAGATACTGAAATGTAATGTTCTCGTTGATTTCCTTATGCACTTTTTCACCGGACATTAACTGTTCGATCTCATATTTTCGCCCGACAAGATGCTTTCTGATGATATCACCAATTAGTTTATTACTGCTCGTATTCGTCCAATAAGAAATAAGTTCTCCCTGCCTGATATAATTGCAGATTGACCACGGATTGTACATATCTTTTTGTTTGCCAAAAATAAAGCCGTCGTACAAATCCTTCACATCCCGCATCTTATCCAAATTCTGACATTTCAGTGCATCCATTACTTCCTGCTCTGTAAACCCGAAACAATCTGCATATGCGTCGCAGGTAACTGTGTCTACTTCCAGATTATTCAGATCCGAAAACAACGAATTTTTAGAAATTCTTGCTACTCCGGTAATAATCGCGCGGCTGTAATAATCATTCTGCTTAAATGCATTATGAAATATCTGTCTGCATGTGGCGATCATCTCATCCCAATACCCCTGCGTATACGCTTCGAGCAATGGTGTGTCATATTCATCCACAAGAATAATTGGCAGCACCTTGTGATGTCTGTATAAAAAGTAGCATAGCCGCTTGATTACCTGCCAGTCATTCTCGCCCCTGCTTGCAAAAAAAGATTCTTTTGCCTCTGTAAACTGCTGTTTTTCACTTTCTGACAACTCTGTACTGTCCTGCAGATAAGAATGTTTCTCATATATTTCAAAGAAACTGAACATCATATTTTTCATGGATTGTTCATAATTCATACCCTTGCAGCTTCCAAAACTGACCGAAATAACCGGAATCTTCCCGAACATTTCCCGACTCTTTTTATCTTTCCAAACGCGAAGTTTTTCAAAATATTCCGGGTGCTTCGCATACTTTGGATCAAAAAATGTCTCCACGGTACTAAAAAGCGTCGTTTTCCCAAATCTCCTCGGTCTTGTGATCAATGTGACTTTTGCATCGCTCCTCATCCATTCGCTGATGAAATGTGTCTTATCAACATAAAACTGTCTGCCACATGTAAAATCCAGAAAATTATCATATCCAAGTCCCACTTTTGCGTCAAGATAAGGATTTCTTTTTAAAATACTTTTAAGTCCGTTTAAATAAGCTGACAAACGCTGTTTTTCTTCTATGAGCTGCTTTCTTTCCTCAAACGCAAGAAACACCTGCTCCCGCTCTGCAGTTTTTACATAATAACTGACTGTCTTTCCATTATAAAAAAGATTTCCTCTATTTCCTTTTTAAATCCCCCTGATTTCAACGATCCTGTCACATTCAATATCTGTTCCGTCTTCCAGCACGATTGTCCTCTCATAGTCACGGAATTTCTGAAATATCCCTGTGGCAGTCACATATTCTCCTCCGGTCTTTTTGTCATCCGGCTTGAAATAAGTTACTGACACTGTCGGATGTTTTGTGGCATACGCAATCAATGTCTGTAATTTTTCATTCAGTTCTTCCTGCTTATCTTCATCGAGTTCCACCTGTTCTTCTGTCAGTCTCGCTGTTTCTTTGATTGCAGCCTCATGTCCGGTCAATGCAGCAAATGGCGAAAACTGCGCCGCCCTGTCATAAATCGACATCTGTGGATGAACTTTTGACTGATGATGAGGTAAATTCAGAATATCCCCATATTTTTCTTCGCTTTCCGTCATCCGCTTTCTCCTTTCCTTGACTCTCTACGGTCTGCGTTTCCTGCTTCAAACAAAAAATGTGCCTCTGAACGCATGGATCACTGTCTTGTTCGAAATTCTGCCTGCTTCTATACAAAAAAAATACTTTCAAAAAATTCAGGCACGATGCCCGCCGATCTGGTTGTTTCTGTCTATCATAGTTGCACCCTCCTGCAGATTGGTTCCTTTTAACATCGCATTTTTACCATACTTTTTCTTCACGGAGAGCATTACCTCCTGCAGTCTGCGCTCTTTTTCCATTCTCGCCTGCTCTGCCTTCTGTTTCTCTGCCAGTGCCTGATAATCGGTAAATAAATCCATCTGTGTAAACTCTGTCTCATTCGATACCATATGCTCATCCACAACACGGTTCGCTGTGACAGAAACACGCCGCACCAGAAGATTCTTATCCACAATGCGCTCATATAAATCTAAAACGGCGTCCATGATTTTTGCTGTAGAAGATGTTTTTGTATCCAGATTTGCTGTTCCGTGGGCATGCTTCGGAACGAATCTTCCATATCGGTCTGCTTTTACCTCGCCATGATACTTTTTCCGGATGTCCGGGTTCGTCAGATTTTCAATATCGTAACCAATATCGAGTACAATCTGGTCTGTCACAAGCTGTTTCTCTACAAGGTCTAACACCAGTGCATCCGTCATCTCGCGGACGATCAGCTTTGTCTTTTCAAAATCATAAGGACAGTGCAGCACCTGACCGGAACCGATACTGTTTGTCTCCGGCTTATATCCCCTGATATCCGCAATCGTGACCGGTTCATACCCCCATGCGTGGTCGATCAGAAGCTCTGCATTGATTCCAAACATTTTATAAAGCAGTTCTTCATTATAATAATCCCGTTCTTCACCTATGGAACATCGTGCAATGTCTCCCATCGTGTAAAGTCCGGCCTCCTCTAACTTTTTCCGGTAGCCATGTCCTACCCGCCAGAAATCGGTCAGCGGTCTGTGGCTCCACAAAAGTTTCCGGTAAGTCATCTCGTCCAGCTCTGCAATGCGCACTCCATTTGCATCCGGTGCGACATGCTTCGCCACAATGTCCATCGCCACCTTGCACAGATAAAGATTGGTTCCAATTCCTGCTGTGGCGGTAATACCGGTCTCCTGCATCACATCAAGGATCATCTTTGACGCAAGCTCCTTTGCCGTCATATGATAGGTGTTCAGATAATGCGTCACATCCATAAAAACCTCATCGATGGAGTACACATGCATATCTTCCGGCGCAATATATCTCAGATAAATGTCGTAAATTTGTGTACTGTATTTCATATAGAGTGCCATTCGTGGCTTTGCTGTCACATAAGTAACGGAAAGCTCCGGGTGTTCCTTCAGTTCGTCCGAAAAACAGGAGCTTCCCTCAAACATTCTTTTCGGCAGCTTCTGCGATCTCTCCTGATTGACCTCTTTCACACGCTGTACGACTTCAAAAAGCCTCGCTCGTCCCGGAATCCCATATACTTTTAAAGAAGGGGAAACTGCCAGACAGATTGTTTTCTCTGTCCGCTCTGCATCCGCCACGACAAGATTCGTGGTAAGTGGATCAAGGTCTCTTTCCCGGCACTCAACAGAGGCATAGAACGACTTTAAATCAATTGCGATATAAATATGATTTTCATTTCCGCTCACAAACGCACCTCCTTCTTCTACTCTATTATATGTCATTGACAATCAATTCACAATGGATGGGATCGATATAAATTATGGATGAAACAAATGCAATTTATTCGTTGATTTACTCACTAAAATATGAGATGATAACAGCATTATGAGTGAATATTATAAATTTTTCCAAAACAAAAAATGTGAATATTTTCCTTGCCATAAAGGAATTCCGGAGGAGGACTTTAATTGTCTGTTTTGTTATTGTCCTCTGTATACACTTGGGAAATCCTGTGGCGGGAACTGCGAATTTCTAGAAAATGGAGTCAAATCCTGCATGAAATGTGGTTTTCCGCATCAGCGCAGCAATTATGATAAGGTCATAAGCCGCTTTCAGGAGATCATTGCCGTTATGGCAGCTTCAGATAAGGGAGACATGCCTCATGAAATGTAAACTTACCCCACAATTGTCCTCTGATGACTGGAAAGATTTTTGCAGCCGTTTTCATTTTTCTCCGGCTGATCTTCCATATATAAAAGCGATTTATACCGCACTTCTCCCACTGGTGGAATCCTGTGCGTATTACTCCCTCGATCAGAATCTGGATGGGATTTCCCTCCCTCATTATGCCTATGGATTTGTGACACTTGGAAATGGTATCGATGAGCTGTCAGAATTATATCTGGATCATGAACAGATCCAGGAAGCCTATATCGTGGACTGCGTCAGTCTTTTGCTTTTGTCAAAAGCATACGCAGAATTTGCACATGTGATAGAAGATCAAAGTGGTTTATCCCTTGCAGAATTATCTTTTCTCGGAGATACCTATTCCCTTGATCTTCTTCCACAAATCTATGAACGCCTTGCGCCGGATGCGATCGGTCTTACCGAAGGTCCGATGCTTCTGCCCCTCAAAACAGCTGCGCTTATCCTGCATCTGGATACAAATACACACGCAGACCTCAGACAATTATGTAATACCTGCTCAACCTGTAAGAATCTTTCCTGTCCTTCCAGAAAATCTCCTCTGCAGGATCTGCCGCATACTTATGGTGCCATGCAGATATTCCATATAACATAGCGTTTTAGCAAAAGATCCATAATTCATGCAGCAGGATGGGAAACAGCTAAAGGAGCTGCATTCTCCTTCTATTATCTACCGTCTGTCAGTTCATCGATCAGTGTGATCACTTCCTCGATCATGTTGTCACAATGTGGTTTTTTCTCTCCGCCCTTTGCTGCATTTGCACGCAAAAGATCTGCACAATCTGTCATACCGTCATGTTTTTTTGCAATACATTTCCGAAATTCATTCAATACAGCCGGCGACTCAATTCCCTTGGCACCTAATACCATGTATCCTGCTGCGATCGCTCCACAGGTTGCACCGCATCTCATTCCACCGCCAAAGTTACTGCCAATTGCTGCTGCCAGATCTTCATCCAACCCGATTTCCTTTGCATATACACGCATCACCGTCTGTGCACAGTTGCTGCTAACCGGCACTTCACTTCTTAATTCCTTTGCTCTTTCAGTGTGTTTACTCATTTTAAATATCTCTCTTTCGTTTTAAAATAATGTCAGCTTATCATTCTTTCTTATTCTTTTTCATTTCCAGTAATTTTTCATTCATGCTCTGTGCATCTGCACGGTCACTCAGATAACAGATGATATTCACAACTGCATAGACTGCAATAATGAGAACCTCCATAAGAAGTACCATGCTAAAATTCTGGAAACTGAACCACTCAAATAATTTTCCTAGGCCTAAAACTGCAATGTTCACAAAAATAAAATATAATAACTGTCTGGCAAACATTCCCCTTTTTGACAGCTCCTTCGATGCGTCTGAGTCAAACATAAGAACCGGAACTGAACACACCGCTGAAACTGCCAATATCTGCCAGAGTATCTTTACACTGATCTGTGCGTCAAATCCCCCGAAAACAGAAATAAAAACTGCTGCCGCTATCAATACACCAAACGTGACTTTGCCAAAAATATCCATCAACATTTTTAATTTCTCTGCCATCTCTTCTTACCTCTTTTATAATCCAAGCCGTTCTTTTAAAACAGGCACATACTGTCTTGAAATAATCGTCTTTTCGCCATTGTCTAATACTGCCTCAAAACGTCCGCCAAAGGCTGGTGATAAACTTTTTACTTTGTTTAGATTTAAAATTGCAGATTTTGACGCCCGCATAAACGATTCGACCGGAAGCATGCCCTCAAGTGTATACAATTTCTCCCGCACTTCGTAAACCTCTTTTTTGCAACAGGCAAACACTTTGTTGTCGACCGTCTCAAAATAGTAAACTTCATCCGGCTCCAACAGATGAATACCATCCTCGTTATGTCCTGCGATCTTGGTATTTCCCTGTTTTAATTTCTGGAGCAGATTTTGTATATCCTCGCTTAAATTCTGGCATTTTATGATGATCTCATCCTCTTCACCGGGGATTGTATCCAGTATGGTGATTTTCATCGGGACTCTCCTTTTGATGCAATTACTTATAGATAATTGCGAAACTCCTCATATGATCCTTTTAATTAAGATTTCTATGAGCTTCGCAATTGTTTACAATTACTAAATACAGAATACCAAGAATTACGATACTTGTCATCATAATAAATATCATCTGATCAATACTTACGACATGTCCCCCGAAAACCGGATTACAATCTAAGGAATCCCCGATTGCCGTCACAACCTCATCCGGAAAGCCATTCGCCGACATCTCCTCAAAGATTCCACGCAGCATATGGTTTTTCAGCAAAGAAGTCCCGTAAGTGCCCGGCAGAATTGACAATACTTTCTGCAGTCCGGTGTCGAAATTGGAGATTGGCATATACGCACCGCATATAAATCCATAACCGGCACTCACGATCGTTCCGACTGCCGACATCTGCCCCTGCGTTTTCAGCGGATAACAGATGATACTTGAGAGTGCACAGCCAAATAATACCAGAAGGATCTCATCCAAAATCACCCAAAGTACATCCGTCACGCTCATGTACCAGCCCATTTTGCACATATAGATAAGGCAGACGACCAGTGCCAGTCCGTTGACCATCAGGGAATTGAGTAATGTTGAAAGAAAATATCCCAGAAAAATCACAGATTTTTTCACTGGGGACACATTAAAATCTTTTCTCGCACCGTTCGCAAGATCCTGCACCATCGTCAGGTTCACGCAGAATGTCACTGTGATACAGCTCACAGACAAAAGTGCCGCCGCAAGCTGTGCCGCCACCGTTCCGTTGATCAGTTTGTCAGAAATCTGTACGGTATCCGGCAATGCAGACAAAAAGGAATCTTTATATACGTTTGCAAGGAATGTTGCATATAAAACAATCAGAATTACCGGTGTAATCAGGGAAGAAAGAAACATCCCTCTGTCCCGGAAGAAAAGTTTTCTGTTTCTGCTTATCAGAGCTGTCATCGTTCTCATTCGTGCCCACCTCCTAAGGTTTTACCTGTCACTGCAAGGAAAACATCATCCATACCGCCTTTTACAACCTCATAATCCCGGAACAATTCCTGATGCTCCACGATCAGCTTCGTTGCCTCTGACGTATTATCTACTTTTATCCGGTAACCATCACGTACTTTCTTATAATCATAATGTAAAGACTTAATTTGTGTTTCAGATACACCGTAAACAGAAATCGTGTCCTGCACATACCTGTTTTTTAACTCGTATGGTGTTCCTTCCGCCACAATGCTGCCTTTGTCGAGAATCACCACATATGAGGCATTTGCAGCCTCTTCCATGTAATGGGTAGTCAGAAAAACGGTCATCTGCTCCTCTATGCGGAGTTTTTCGATCACATTCCAGATCACCTGCCTCGTCTGCGGATCCAGCCCGGTAGTCGGCTCATCTAAAATAAGGATCTCCGGTCTGTGGAGCAATGCTCTCGCTATGTCGATCCTTCTTCTCTGACCTCCGGACAATTTTGTGACCGGGCGGTTTAAATAGTCGCCAAAGTCCAATATATCCAGCAGTTCCTGTAATCTTTTTTCAAATGCCTGGCCTGTAATGCCATAGAGAGCTGCCCGACTCTTTAAGTTTTCTTTTACAGTGAGCGGCTTATCAAGCACACTGTCCTGAAAAACTACGCCAATCAGCCGCTTTGTCTGTTCGCCCGCTCTTTGGTTATCGATTCCTTTAATCTGTACCGTTCCGCTGTCCTTCGATAACTGTCCGCAGAGAATTGAGATCGTTGTGCTCTTTCCTGCACCGTTCACACCTAAAAAGGCGAACAGTTCGCCTTTTTTCACACGAAAACTTAAGTCGTTGACTGCCTTTACATCACCGAAGGTTTTATTTAAATGATCAATGCGGATGATATCTGTGGATTCATGTTCGTTCTGCATATTGCACTCCCCTTTTTTTGTTATATCACTTAATCGAAATTGCTGGACAAAAATAACTTTACCGCTTTTTCTCTCTGATCATGGTATAACATAATCTGTTTTGGAAATCTACAGGGGATGCGGTAAGATGCGTTTTAAGATAGGTAAGTTGCATTATTCTGCTATGTAAACCAAAAAGAGACTCTACACTAAGTGATAATTCACCCATGTTGTGTCTCCTTTTGCCTATTTTTATCAAAGTAAATCATTTTCTGTAGAGTTACAATTATTGTCTTTTCTTTGTTCCCAGAAAAGCAATGTCTGTAGCTCCATCATATATCATCAAATCTTTTGGGGACACTATTATTTCATCTAAATACATAAATATATCTCCATAATATTCTAAAATAGTAGATGAAAATCTCAAAATTATATATCAGCCTTCACATGAATTTTTTTATTATTTTGTAATGAAAAATAAAACGGACACAAACCCATTTCGATTTATGTCCTTTCCATTATCTTCTCTTTTTATAATTATAAATTGTTTCATTTATGATTCCAGTACACCTCCTATATAGATACCATTTTTGTTGTATACTGTTATCATTTATTATCTTAATCCTTTTGAAGTATTTATTATAAATTATCTTAAATTGGTCAATATAATATCTATTTCAATTTCTTTCTGACCATCATCAATGCAAAGCCAAGCAGGTTCTGTCCTCTCCATAATGACGGTTCCAGACGCTTTGGATCTGTCATTGACAGCCCGATCCCCCATACTTTATCTTTTACAGCACATTCCGCCAGAAATGCATCACCTGTGTTAAGTAATGCATCACTTAGTTCTTGATTCTGGGAAAATTTCTCTACCAATCCCTCATATACTATTATCTGACGCATTCCACTCCAGATTTGATCATTATAGTTTGATACAAGACGCCCAAGTTCTTTAATTCTTGTAACATCATCCGTCTGCAATATCTGCTTTGCAATTGTTTCATCATGGAAACACATTGCCTTGCCGTACATCATATATTGTTCCATGGATGAAAACCAATAACTTTTTCCATACTATCTCCACCTTCCAAACTACAAACTCAAGCATAAATAACTCAATTTATTATAACACAGAATCACAAATCCGCCATATATTTAATCGAACTACAAGTAACATAAAACGCACAGCCTGTCAAAAAACAATCTGTGCGTCTACCGTCATCTGCCGATATTTACTTTTAATATTATTCCATATTCAAAACTTCTAACCTTACAGATCACGCTGCATTTCTTTTGTATGAAATTCTACACCAGCTTACTCAGCCTGCGTATCCGAAACACTGACCTTATGGTCATACCATTTTCCTTTTGTGCCGATCAGTGCAAGGTCGAACTCTTTCTCTAATGCTTCTACCGGAACGTCAAAAGCATATACTTCCTCTTTGGAACCATCAGAGTATGTAACTTCTTCTGTTGTTGGCTGGATCAGTTTTGCTCCATCCTTCTGTGCATCTTCTGCAGTTCCTAAGAAAAGATTTACAATGTTCTGGGATGGCATCACGATGTGAAGTGTCATTTTGCCATCCTTTACCGTAAGTGTTCCACGTCCGTCATACACTTCGTTCACATGAAACATGCCGCTGTCAGTGTCGAATTTTGCAGAGTAGGTTCCATCTGCAAGGACATCACTGTCTGCAGATGCTGTTGTTGCGATATCCCCAAGAGATTCGATGGCTGCTTTTGTATGGGCTGCATAAATCTGCTGAATCGCATCGATCTCACCAAGTCCTGCGATCTGACAGTCCACGCTTTCAAAGTTTCCACTTGCAACAAACTGGCTCTTCCAGGAATCCTCATCATCGCCAGCCATATCGTTGTTGGCGTGATCTCCGGCTACGACCATTAAAGGACGAAGGATCACTTTTGTGTATCCTGCTTCTTTTACTGCTGCGATCACGTTCTCACATGCTGTCTCTTCCGGCTCACCTTCCACTGTTCCGATGAATACGTTGTCATAACCTAATTTTTCCATCTGGGCAGCCATCTGGCTGTAGCTTACTTTTGCAGTGTGGGAAGTACCATGTCCCATGAACACAAATGCTGTACCATCTTCTTTTGCTGCCTTTAAGGAATCAAAACCTGCTGTCTTTACTGCCTCTGCTGTGATAGCTTCTGCAACGGCTGCTTTATCTTCATTGACAACAGTTGCATCACTTCCAACTTCGCCAAGTAACGGTTCAGCGATCGTAACTGTCTCAAATTTATCTTTGTATCCATCTAATGCATCTACGAGTTCATCATACTCTGCACCATGCATCAAATGAGTTGGCTGTACTACGAGATTTTTTACACCATTTTCTACTGCTCTGTCGAGTGCCTGTTCTACATTGTCAATTTTTTCACCATCTCTTGCCTGTACATGGTTGATGATGATCTGTGCTGTGAAAGCTCTTCTTACAGACCAGTCCGGATTTGCTTCCTGCAGTGCTTTTTCCACACCACCGATATCCTCTGCCCTGCTGTCGTTGAAGGATGTACCAAAACTTACCACTAAAAGCTCGTTCTCTCCGATTCCGTCCTCATTCAAAGGATCATCCTTGGATGCATCTCCTGTATCTCTTCCGAAATAATCCGGATCAGCATTTTCTCCCTCTACAAGTTCCTTCTGTGCATCTGTCAGCTTGTCCCATGCCGCTTTTGCTGCTGCACACTGCTCATCTGTGTTCTCATTTCTTGTCTGAACATAGATGGCATCGATGAGTGCTGCAACTTCGTCTGCTGCGGTCTGATCATCGACCTCTTCACTCTCTGTCTCAGCAGCTGTTTCTGTCTGTGGCTGTGTTGTCTCTGTCTCTTTCTTGCTTCCGCATCCTGTAAAAAGGGCTGCTGTCATTGTAAACGCAAGAACAAGTGCAAGTGTTTTTTTCTTCATTTTTTTCTCCTCTTTGTGATTTACTTCTGCTTCATAGAGATCTGTACACAAAGAAAAAATATTATGCCCTATCTTTTATAATACGGCAAAAAAAATCTCCGGTCAGATGTCCTGAACGGAGTAAAAAGTCAATGAAAATCAGGCTTTTGTCAGAAAGCCCTCTAAACAGTACGACCAATTACTCGTGATCTGGGAATTCATTTCCCTGTACCAGACGATTGGCAGGTTTCCTGGCTGAAAGATCCTCATACAGATTCTGCCTTCCCAGTGCCATGCACCAGTGGCTTTCCATGCGGAAAAAGAATCTGCACTCCCTTATCACAGTGACGAGATCGTACAGGAATCACACCTGTTTCCCTTTTAACCAGTCTGGTCTTAACAAAACCGGCTGGCACCAACTGTCTTCTCTATGAAACTGTCATTTTTTTACGCTTCCACACCGCATGAATGATATAGCGGTCTAAAGCCTTATCCATGTTAGCACACCCATGTTTTTTTTGCAATCTCAAATGTGTTTTTCTGTTCTTTCCAAAAACCATTCCACAAACTTTGGATCTGACGGATAATACAGATGTGGAAAGCCCCAGAAATGATCGTCCGATGCATGAATGCACTTCCAGCTTCTTCCGGTCACCGGTTTTGTGGCAATGCAATCCTCTCCATTCGCTGTGCTGTCGAAATAGTGGAACTCATGCGCCTTTATTTTTTCCGGCTCCGGCATTTCTGCTGTTCCCTTCTCCGTAAGCCCTTGCGGCAGTTGTACTTCCACATAACCAAAACGTACCAGTTTTCCCGTGTACTGACACTCTGCCGGGATCACACCTGCCATTTGATAAGTTGTTCCCTCCCTGTCTGTGAGCGTGTCATGCAGATACATAAATCCCCCACATTCTGCCAGGGAAGGTAACTGCTGTTCCAACGCTTCTTTGATTGATTTCCGCATGCTCTCATTTTCTTCAAGCTGCTTAGCGTATAATTCCGGATAACCGCCGCCTAACAGTAAGCCATGAATGTTTTCCGGAAGCTTTTCATCATGCAGCGGTGAAAAAAATACCAGCTCTGCTCCATAGTGTTCCAGCATTCTTAAGTTGTCACGGTAATAAAAACAGAACGCTTCGTCTTTCGCCACTGCGATGCGGCGCGGTATTGTATTTGTACCGGAGTTCTCTCTGTCATATAATTCTTTTTTTCCACTGAAAATTGCCTGAGAAAAAATTGTAACTTTCCCAGAATACGCTTTTTCTTCTAAATTTTCTTTTTCTTCCGGCTTTACTTCTTCTGTTACTGTTTCTTCTTTTTCCCCAAAAGTACTTTCTGCAATCCCGATCATCGCATCGACATCCACATATTTTTCCAGCAATTGTCCGGCTTTTTCCAACTGAAAATTCAGTTCTTCCATTTCTTCCGGCAGGATCAGACCCAGATGTCTGGAGCCGATTGTCAGTTCTTTTTCATTCGGAATGCATCCCAGTGCTTTTATCGCAAGTTCTTCTTCGATCAGCGGCGCAATGGTATCAAAAAACATTTTACTTGTCCGGTTTAAGATAACCCCTTTAATCAGCTTTTTCTCATCATACTGTAAGAATCCTGCAATGAGCGGAATTACAGATTTTCCCATGCCATGCGCATCCACTACCAGAATAACCGGGACATCCAGCGTCTTGGCCAGATGGTAGGAAGATCCCTCCTCCCTGATTCCGCCAAGTCCATCGTAAAGTCCCATAACCCCTTCTAACACTGCAATATCGTGTCCCGGCAGTTCCATCTCATATAATGCCTGTATCTGTGATGCATCTGAAAAAAATGTATCCAGATTTTTGGATGGAATTTTTAACACCTGTTCATGAAACATCGGATCAATATAATCCGGTCCACACTTAAAGGACACCGGATGTTTTTTCCTGCATAATAACTGTTTTAAAAAAGCACATGTGATGGTTGTCTTTCCACTGCCGCTTTTTACCGCAGCGATCATAACTTTCGGTATTTTCATTCCCATTTAAGATACCTCCCCGGTAAAATCAAAAGAGCAGGTGTAGATTGGATTTTCTCCCTGCATCAGATGATAACCGCCGATTGTTTTTGCACGGGATACCTGCACCTGAATGATCTCGAGATCCGTGATACGGCTGTCTGTTTCCAGCAATGTCAGTTCACGGATTGTCTCTAAACTGATGCAGTTGATCACGATCCTCATTGCATGATTTTTTTCATATAGCACATCTAAAATTTCTTTTAATCTGCCACTGCTTCCACCGATGAACGCATGTGTCGGATGCTCACTCCGTTCTTCTGTCTTAAGACAGTCCGGTGCCTCACCGGCGATTACCTGAATGTTCGGCAGAGCGAATTTCTCGATATTTTTCTGGATCAGTTCCAGTGCAAGAGGCTTTTTTTCTATCGCAAAAACCTGGATCTGCCCACTTCTTTTTGCGATCTCCACTGCGACAGAACCTGTTCCGCTTCCGATATCATAGCAGACAGAATCCTCTTTTAAATGCAATTTGCAGATGGACAACGCTCTTATCTCTTCCTTCGTCATCGGAACTTTATCCCGCAAAAATTCCTCATCCCGCATCCCACAGGTAACTGCCTTTTTTTCTGCATCCGGATTTAGGATGAGACATATATATAATCCGGTTTCTTCCACATGCTCACATGCTTCCGGCGTTAGTGCCAAAACTTTCTCCTGCGGGTAGGACAGCTGGAAACCTGCAAGTACCTTACAGTTCTGTAAATGATATTTCTGTAACAGTCTGCCGAGTTTTTGCACATCCTCTTTTCCGGACATCAGCAAAAATGTTTTTTTAGAAAAACGAATTGTTTCTGTCAGATTTCCGATCCACTCTGTCTCCACTCCGTGTCCATGGATACTTAAAACAGCCGCATCCTGATAACTGTACCCGGTCAATGCCGCAAAATAGGATACCGATGAAATTCCGGGATAGATACGCACACTGCTGTCACTTCTGCCCTTCAGTGTTTCATATAGTTTCCCGCATCCGCTGTAAAAACCGGTATCACCGGAAAAAAGAATGACCACTTTTACCCCGCAGCCGGATAACCGGTCCAGCTCCGGGACGATATCCGCTGCAAGATAGTAGGGATAACGGACTGCCTGCTCATTTTTTGTTGTCCGGAGCAGCCGTTCTGCTCCAAAAATGTAATCTGCTTCCCGGATTTTTTCTGTTGCTTCCATCGTGAGTGTCTGCTCATTTCCCATACCGGTTCCGATGAGGGCGATCTGGTTTTTTATTGTCTTTCCTGTAATTTCAGAAATTTTTCTGCACACCTGTGTAAATGTATCACCACTGTTTTGTTTTTCCGGATTGCCGATCACACAGGCAGTGATCCCTTCTGCCCCGGCAGCTTTTATTTTTTCCAGAAATCCCCCGGTTCTGCCACTCTCCTTTGTGACCAGATACTTTATATCAAACTGTCTGATCAGTGCGCGGTTCATCTCCAATGAAAAAGGTCCCTGCATCGCAATGATCTGTTTTCCACAGATACCGTTCTTTTCACACAGCGAGAGGCTCTCCAATCCCGGCAATACACGGACAAACAGGCGGTCTTTTAACGCTTCCTTCCGACTGTATGTGGCAAGGTCTTTGCTCCCGGTCGTGAGCAGGATGTTTCCATCTGTGAAGCTTAAGAAGTCTGCACATTCTGTGGCGTCACTGCACAGTATCACATCTGAGCGATTTTCCTGTATTGTGTCCTTATTTAATGCAATATCCGAAGTCTCCCTCTGCAGCCTGATATACGGAATCTCCGTATTTTTCAGGCTTTCCCTGATGTTTTCCGAAACTGCCGTTGCAAACGGATGCGTTGCATCCACCACCGCTGCTACCTCGCTCTGTGCGATGAACTTCTGCATTTCCTCCAGATCCATCCTGCCTTTATGAACCGTAACTCCATCCATCTCCGGCATGACGCTCTCACCATATTCTGTTGCCACGGAAACAATACAGTGGATTTCATTTTCAGACAATGTCTGTGCTAACATGCGTCCTTCTGTTGTTCCTGAAAAAATTACAATTCTATTCATGAATTTCTTTCTCCTGTTTACACGATTGTCACATGCAAATTAAAATATGGCATACTTTAAACCGCCGGATCCGGCAGCACATATCCTCTCGGTGTGACAAGTTTCCCACCTATGATTTTTGTTCTGGAATTTCCAATAAATACCGTTGTAAACATATTTACCTGACGCTCCCGCAATTCTGCGAGTGTGCAGACTTCACAGGCTGTGTTTTCTCTTCCGATATTTTCCACATATCCGCAGGCTCTCTCCGGCTCCACTCCGTTTTTTTGTAAAATGTCACAGGCCTTCTTGAGATAATCTGCCCTGTGGTGGCTGGATGGATTATAAATCGCCATGCAAAAATCGCCCACTGCCGCTGCCGCAAGCCTTTTTTCGATAAGTTCCCACGGTGTCATAAGATCACTTAAGCTGATGACGCAGTAATCGTGGTTTAGTGGTGCTCCAAGCGCCGCTGCCCCACTGTTTGCCGCTGTGATCCCGGGGATCACCTCAAGTTCACATCCCGGATGCGCTTCCGACATCTCATAGAGCAGGGATGCCATTCCATACACGCCTGCATCCCCACTGCATACCATCGCAACCGTTTTTCCTTTTTCTGCTTCCTCAAAACACATCTCACAGCGTCTGACTTCCTGTTTCATCGGTGTGGATAAAAATTCTTTTTCCTGATATTTACTGCCTAATAATTTTAAATACACCGGATATCCGACGATCACATCACTGCCGCACAATGCCTGATCTGCCTGTGGAGTCATCATTTCCCCGGTTCCAGGTCCCATTCCCACGATATAAATTTTACTGTTCATCGATCCTGTACTCCTTTGCCAGTTCTCTTTCCAATTTCCAGTCGTATTTTACAATTGCGATCGTCATGCCGTTTTCCGCCTGCTTCCGCAAAATAAAAGTTCCTTCTTCGTTTGCCGCTTTCATTGCAGCCCTCTCGCAGACATTGTCCACACCTGTCTTTTCTTTTACAAAGGAGGACTCCTGAAAGTCTCCCTTTACCTGTTTTAACTCCTCCGCGGAATAGGTTAAAAACGGAATCCGGTTTGCCATGCACCACCTCAGCAGGCCTTCCTCCTCTTTTTTCAGATCAATGGAAGCTACTGCGCGCACAAGTCTTTTTTCAATGCCTGCATGATCCAGCCACTTTTGTATAAATGCATCCAGTTCCTCAAAGCTTTTTCCCCTGCGGCAGCCGATTCCTAAAATATATTCTCTCGGCTGCAATCCGAGTACTCCCTGCTCTAAGTCTGTTTTCTCTGATGAGATCACAATATCCGGCGTTTTTCCATCCAGTATTTTGGCTGAGACTTTTGCAATCCCCTCCCGGTTATAAATGGAAAGACCACATTTTTTTGCAAACAGATCCACAGAAAACGCATGATTCACATCGGTTGCCGTTGTAATGACCGGAATCCCGCCAATCTGCCCTGCAATCTGTTCTGCGAGTTCATTGGCACCTCCCATATGCCCGGAAAGCAGTGGAATCACAAAAGTCCCTGCCTCGTCTGCCACAACCACCGGGCTGTCACTCAGCTTATCCGACACAAATGGTGCGATCATGCGCACTGCAATGCCACAGGCTCCAATTACAACAATCGCATTTTTCTCTGCAAACTGCTGTCTTGTCCAGTCAGATAGCGATAATCCAAGGTTTTTTGCTTCTTCCGTTTTCGCGCTCACAAAAGCCTGTCTGATTTTTTCTGCAAGTTTTGTTCCGTTCTCTGTAAACGTAATAATACTGATATTCATTCTTTTTCCCTTGATTTTTTCATCTTACGAAATTCCGTTTCAAAATCCGGCGCATACAGTCTGGATTTCTCATAATGCTGGTGTGCCACAATATCTCCCACGATGATCAGCGCTGTTTTTGTAATGTTATGCGCTTTTGCCGTCTCTTCTAACTGTTCCACCGTGCACAGATGCGCTTCTTCCTCCGGCCAGGTCGCCTTGTATACAATTGCTGCCGGTGTGTCTTTCCCATACCCGCCTGCGATCAGCCGTCTGCTCAGTTCTCCCAGCATTCCTGTACTTAAATAAATTGACATGGAAGCATGATGTGCTGCAAAACTCTCAATGCTCTCTTTCTCCGGCACTTTGGTTCTGCCTTCCATGCGGGTAATGATCAATGACTGGGACACTTCCGGTAAAGTATATTCCAGATTTAACAAAGCTGCCGCTCCAAAGCAGGCACTGACTCCCGGACAGCTCTCATATGAAATACCTTTTTCATCCAGCTGATCCATCTGCTCGCGCACTGCTCCGTAAATGCTCGGTTCCCCAGTGTGAAGCCGCACGGTCGTAAGCTTTTGTTTTTCTGCCTCTTCCATGACAGCGAGTACCTCTTCTAAGGTCATGTATGCACTGTTATGTATCTCACACTCTTTTTTGCAATAAGATAAAAGTTCCGGATTCACAAGCGAACCCGCGTAAATCACCACATCCGCCTGTTCTAACAGACGCATTCCACGTACCGTGATAAGATCTGCCGCTCCAGGTCCTGCTCCCACAAAATAAACCATTGTTTTGTTTCCTTTCCTATATAAATTCAATTTAGGTTTTTAAGAGTTTCGCAATTGTCTAATAAATCACATTAATTCCTGTAAAAACTTCTCTGCCCCAGCGGACTTTGCCAGCTCTCCAAATTCATTGGAGTAAAGGATAACCTCGATCTGCATTTTTCCTGCCGCCCGTTTGTTCAGATAAAACATGATTTTTGACAACAGATCCTGCATCACAGCATCTTTTTTGCCACAGGCATCCAGTTTCCTGACTGCTTCTTCCGTGGTGACACATTGCAGGATTTCTTCGAGCACCGTGTAGGGCACCTGATTTCTCACAGAAGCCGCGACAAGCAATTCCATACGGCAGTCTCCCTCTTTGGAGTGTGTGTTCATAATTCCTCCTGCCACTTTTACCAGTTTTCCGATATGTCCTGTGAGCAGCATTTTTTCAAATCCAATACCAACTGCCATATCAATGGTGTCTCCGATAAAATTACTGCACTTCACACTCCGGTCAAGGTCGTAATCATATGTTTTTTTCATGTAATCCAGCCCGTAATTGCCGGGCGAAACAGCGGCAATCCCATAACCTTCTGCTTTTTTCTGGTTCAATTCGACTTTGATCGTATCAAGAAGTGCCTGACTGCTCATCGGTTCTACAATCCCAGAGGTTCCCAAAATAGAAATTCCCCCGACAATCCCAAGCCTCGGATTGAAGGTCTGCTCCGCTAAACGCTCTCCGTCCGGCACTGAGATTGTAATATGAAGCACTCCGCAGAAATCTGCCAATGCGCATACTTCCTGTACCTCTTTTTCAATCATTTCCCGTGGCACATGATTAATAGCTGCATTCCCAACCGGCTGGTCTAATCCGGGCTTTGTCACTCTTCCAACGCCCTTACCTCCGTCAATGTGAATGACCGCCTGTTTCTCCTGCATCGCTTCCACACAAATCCCGGAAAGCTGCCCGTTATGCTGTTTCGATGTTTTTTCCTCTTCGTCAGCAAAGCTCACTGTGGAAAAAATGAGTGCCCCGGACGTAATATCCGGATCATCCCCACCATCTTTTTTGACCGCACAGGTAACTTCTTTCTCACTTCTTGTAATTTCAAGGATTTCTGCATGAAACAGAATTCCTTTCGGTGTCTGAATTGTTATATTCTGTTTTAACTTTCCTGTCAGAAGCATATATGTTGCTGCTTTTGAGGCAGCCGCCACACAGCTTCCTGTTGTAAATCCGTATCGCATGATTCATCCATTCTTGTATTATTTCTTTCTGTTCTGCATCATCAGACTGCAAATTCACAAAATATTTTCTTAAATTTACATTTAATTTTCATCACGAAGTTCATATAAAAGTGCATTGCAGATTGCTGCCGCGACATTACTGCCGCCTTTTCTTCCCCGGTTAATAATATACGGTACGTCTGTTTTTAAAATCAGGTCCTTTGCAGCCTCCACATTCACAAACCCAACCGGAACTCCGATAATAAATGCCGGACGGTAACTTCCGCTCTGTATCATTTCATATAATTCGATCAATGCTGTCGGTGCATTGCCTATGACAAAGATCACTGGTTTTTCTATCTGCGCTGCTTTCTCCATACTCACAGTTGCCCTTGTGACGCCGCGCTCTTTTGCAATCTTTGCCACCTCTTCCTCTGCCATAAAACAGTGTGCCTCGCCACCGTATTTTGCCAGTTCTTTTTTATTGACGCCGGCAAGCGCCATGTTTGTATCTGTGACAATGTCTGCACCATTTTGTATCAGTCTTTTTGCGATCCTGACCGCATGGGCGGAATAAGTCATGGTCTTTGCATAATCAAAATCTGCGCTGGTATGGATGGCTCTCTTCGTCACAAGCTCCTGCTCTTTTGGAAGAACGATTCCTTTTTCCTCCAGCTCTTTTGAGATTATGGCAAAGCTTCGTTTTTCGATATCCTGTGGTCTGACGTATTCTATGTTTTCCATCTGATGCTCCTTACTTTCCTGCAGTGTTGATATGGGTGATTGCGAAACGCTTTATAATCTATCTCGAATTGTGAAAAATCAACAAAAACATTCAAGACACGCTCTCGCTATGTGTCACTCGCAGCGGTACTAAGAAGCCAGTCACGACTTGCAGTCGCACCTGCCTTCTAAGAACCGGCGGTTCCCCAATGTCTTTCATGTCTTTTGTTGATTTTTCACAATTTAATTTACACTTTGAAGAGTTTCGCATTTATCCATAATTGTATCCTTTAATTGCGCAATCAATTTTTCATTCTCTTCATGTGTCTTCACTGCAATACGATAGTATCCTGTACGTAGTCCCCGGTAATTGCTGCAGTCACGAACTAAAATTTTTTTCTTCAGCAAATCATTATAGAGCTGACGCTCTGTCTTTATGAGCAGGAAATCTGCTTCTCCGGGGTAGACTTTGATCCCCAGCTTTTCCAGTTCCGCCTTTAGATACGCACGCTCTTTCTCGATGTAAGAAGTTGTCTTGTTACAATATTCTGTCTCATCTAATGCCGCAAGTCCTGCTGCCTCCGCAATTGTCGAGATGTTCCACTCCGGCAATTGATTCAAAATTTGCTCTGTCCTGTTTTGGTCCCCACAGAATAGGAAGCCAAGACGCACGCCTGGAATCGCATATAACTTTGTGAAAGCCTTCACAATTATCACATTGGGGTATTCCTGTAAAGAATGTGTTTCAAAAAATCCCCTTTTCCTCGTAAATTCCAGGAAACATTCATCTATCACAACGGTTATCTTTTTTCCCCGGCATCTGTCACATATTTTTTCCAGTAACATGTCTTCTATTGTATTGCCAACCGGATTATTCGGGTTTGCCAGAAATACTAAATCCACATCCTCCTGCAATTCCTGTAAAAATGCTTCGGTCAGACAGAATCCGTCCTTCTCTTTCATCTCATAATAGGAAATCTCTGCCTCTGTCACGTTTGCAGCTTTCTCATAACCATAAAAAGAAGGTACTGGTATCACAATTTTTCCCGGTTTGATTGCATGGACGACTGCCACAAATAACTCAGATGCTCCGTTCCCACACAAAATATGTTCCTCTGGAATGTGATAGTATGCTCCGATTTTTTCGATCAGTTTTGCATGATGAATGTCCGGGTAATGCTCACAGAGTTCCAAAGATTCCTGCATTGCCTCCTTCACTTTTTCCGGTATTCCAAAAGGATTGATATTGACCGAAAAATCCAGTTCTATTTCATTTTGATAGATGTCTCCTCCGTGTATGACCGGACGCATTTTCTCTCCTCCTCTCTGTCCTAAGAAATAAGCAGGATGATCCAAAGTACCGACAGACAGATTGCTTCACACAAGATAGCCGTCGCATACAGTAACCGGTCTGCACGCTTAATATCTTCTGTCTCCACCGCTCTTTCTGCATCCCCGATATAAGGCTTTTCCACGATTTTGCCAAAATAGCTTGCATTTCCCGCAAGCCTGATTCCAAGGGCACCTGCACACACCGCTTCCGTCTGTGCTGAATTGGGGCTCGCATGTTTGTAGCGGTCTCTCTTAAAAATATACCATGCCCGCTTTCCGTCAAACTCTTTTCCGCAGAAAAAACAGGAAACCACCATGAGCAGTGCGCTGATCCTTGCCGGGATGTAGTTTACGATATCATCCAGTTTTGCCGCAGTTCTGCCAAAATACAGATATCTGTCATTCTTATATCCTACCATGGAATCCATGGTATTGACAGCTTTATAGAAAAATCCAAGGATTGGACCGCCGATCGCTGTGAAGATCATCGGTGCGATCACGCCATCCGAAGTATTCTCTGCCACAGTCTCGATCGCAGCCTTTGCAACGCCTGTCTCATCCAGACATTCCGTGTCTCTGCCGACGATCATGGATACCGCTTTCCGTGACGCCGCAATATCCCCTTTTTTCAGCTCCTGATAGACTTTCATGCTCTCCACTTTCAGGCATTTCGTGGCAAGGATCTGGTAGGTCATAATGCTCTCGATCACAGCACCAAGATAAGGATGCAGCCTGTACGCGCCAAGTAAAAGCACAGCCGTCACAAACACCGTACTGCTCAAAACTGCAAGTACAAGCAGCATTCCTCTCCTTTGTTCCTGCTCCGGTGTGGTATGTTTTTCTTCTGTTTTGCTGCCGAGAAGTCTCTTTTCCAGAAAACTGATCCAATTTCCGATCAGACGGATCGGATGCGGCAGCCAGTAAGGATCTCCAAGCAGCAGATCCATGAGAAATCCCGCCAGCATGGAAGCAATATGATAAATCATGATTTAATTTCCTTTCTTATCTATTGTAAATGTTCACTTTTTGAGTCCTCACATCCTATCTTAGTCAGACTTGTTATCTTCCAACTGCCCTGGATCCATTCCAGCACAGTTTCATATCCTTCCCCGTTTTTCACCTGAAAATCAAAATATTCCCCTCCGGTAAGACTGCTTAACACCGCCATGATCGTACCGCCATGCACTACGGTCACGACCGGGATTTCTGTTCCACGATTACTTTTCAAATATCGCGTATCTGTGTCGTTTTGTATTCCGGTGTTCTTTTCTGATCTTTTTAAAATATCAGACATCATCCAGTCAAAGCCTTCCATGGAACGCCTGATAAACTGCTCTCTTGGCTCTCCACCGGGAAATGGCAGTGTTCCATTGCTGTCAATCCATTTCTGGTAGTCGGGATTGTCCTTCAATTCCTCATAATTTTTTCCCTCAAACTGTCCGAAATCCATCTCTTTCCATTCCGGAATCAGAACCGGCTTTCTCCTAAAAAGAATTTCCGCAGTCTGAACACAGCGTTTCATCGGAGATGCATATAAAAATTCCGGGGCATTGAAAAACGATTTCTTCTTTTTTTCCTGTAAAAAGCGGATTCCTTTTTCAGACAATGGTTCGTCTGTTTTTCCAAGATAACGGTGTTCCTCGTTCGCTCTGGTCATACCATGTCTGATCCATGTGATTTTTACTTTTATTTTATCTTCTGTCCAATCCCACATATGACACGCTCCACTATCTGTGCTTCCCCTGCAAGCTGAATCAATAATCTGCCGACACGTTCCCTGTATTCCCGCTCCTGCTTCTCCATCGGTACAATGCCGTTGCCGATCTCGTCGCAGATAAAGATACAATCCGGGTGTTCCTTATAATATTGCAGCACGATCTCTTCCGCCGGTTTTCCCTCCTGTAAAAGCTGTTTCACCCAGAGATGCAGATCATTTACAACAGGCACCTCCTGCCCTTTCAGCTTTTCCTGCACATAGGCAAGCTTGCCCTGCGCATATCCTCCGATATATAATTGCATGCTTTTTCTCCCCTTCTGCCGAATACTATTTTGAAAGTTACAGGAAATATCCGGTCACCGCAACCGCAGCTGCCGCAGCCGCCTCACAGACTGTCACAAAAAATCCGGCAGTGTCACCTGTGATACCACCAAGCTCTTTGTAACTTTTCTTTTTAAAATAAAAGAAACTGAGCAGCACCGCCCCGATTGCCGCGGCTCCATACCATCCGGATACGAGCAGCATAAGTACCACACAAAGCACTGTCTGAAAATATAAGGCTGCTTTTACCATGACTTTCTGTGCACTGGAAGCAAAGGTATACAAAAGCCCCTCTTTTTTTGCCGGCTGCAATGTCATAACTGCAATCCCACTAAAGCATCTCGCCAGAAAAAATACGGCTGCCACTGCAGACACTGCCTTTTGGGTATGTATTTCTGAAATTGCTGCGATATCGATCATATAATAAAGAGCCAGCATGATCGCCGCAAACGCACCGATATGGGAATCTTTTAAAATCTCCAGCTTTTTTTCCCGGCTCTGGTACGAATGAAATGCGTCCATCGTGTCCATGTACCCATCCACATGAAATCCACCGGAGATCATTAACGGAATTGCCGCACCGATCAGTGCATAGCAGACATTTCCTACCGCAAATTTCTCACATAACACCGCCCATCCGAAAAAAAACAGTCCGATCACCCCACCGATCCACGGAAAAAAGCACATCATATACTCCATGTCCTCTTCCTTCCACTCGAACTGCGGCACGGGGATTTTAGAATAAATGGAAAATGCGATTGCCATCGCTTTTAATAATTTCATAACTTCATCCTTTCAGCTCCACCGGAATTCCAACCACGACCTCTGCCACCCGGTCTGCCAGATGCGCAAGTGTTGCATTGATCCTGCCAAGTGCTCTCAAATACTCCATTGTTCCGGCGTCATAGATTACACCATCCTCAAATACATTGTTCGTGACGATCACAAGGTTGTCGAGTTTCTGTGAAAGAGTCTGTATCTCAGATACAATTTTTTCAACTACTTCCTCCTCGGATTTCATGCCGTCTTTCGTGAACATTTCGTTTGCTGTGAGATTTGACATACACTCAAGCAGTGCCGATTTCTTTTCTGAGCTGCACTGCCCTTTCCTCTCTGCTTCCTGCCGGTATTGCGCCTGCCCTGATTCTCCAGCACATACAAACTGGATTTTTCCTACATTCATCGGGCTTTCGATCGTAAGAAACCCTTTTCCTGCCCGCAGTTTCCGATGCCGCTCTACTTTTTTTTCGCCCTCTGCATCATAAATCTGCATGGTTGCAATATAATATCTGATTCCTTCGCAGGAATACAGCAGGCTTTCTGCATATGCAGATTTTCCGCTGCCGCTTCCCCCTGTCACCAATGTGATCATCCTGATAACTGCACCTTTCTGTCACATGTAAAAAATATGTTCACACTGACTTTATCAAAACCTGTGATACTCCTCAATTTTAAAATCGCCAAAAGTAGCCCCTGTCTCATATAAACTCATGGCAATATCTAACAGGGAAAACATCATGACTGCCCCCGTTCCCTCTCCTAATGCAAGTCCTGCATCCAGAACCGGAGAAAGCCCCAGCTCCCGCATCAAAAGTTCCGAAGCCGGTTCCTTTCCTTTGTGGGAGGGAATGATAAATTCTTTTGTTCCCGGACAAAGCCGCTCTGCTGTAAGCGCTGCCACCGCACTGATGACACCGTCTGCCACGATCGGCATATGGTATTTTGCACCACCTAAAAACACACCGCAAAGCCCTGCGATATCCAGCCCGCCGACCGAGCATAAAATACGCATCGGCTCAGTCTCTCTCAACTGATATTTTTCCAGTGCCGCTGCGATCACCTGTCTTTTTCTGACAAGCCCTTCATCACTTAATCCGGCGCCCCGCCCTGCCACGATCTCCGGCGGAACGGAAAGCAGAGCTGCTGCCATCGCTGCACTTGTCGTCGTATTGCCAATTCCCATCTCTCCGGTACCAAGCAGCGTATATCCAGCTTCTTTGCACTCTTTTACAAGTTCCATCCCAACCCGGACCGCCTGCATGGCTTCTCTCTCTGACATCGCAGGTTTTAACAGAAAATCATTTGTACCTTTTTTTACTTTTCTGCTGATGACTCCCGGAAAAATCCGGTCGGTGTTCACACCGATATCCACCGGAAAAATCTCTGCGCCAACTGTTTGCGCCATTTTGCAGACCGAAGTATTTCTTTTTCCGAGATTCTCTGTCACCGCTGCCGTGATCTCCTGCCCGGACTGGCTGATGCCTTCCGCCACAACGCCATTATCTGCGCACATGACGATCACTGCTTTTTTCGCAATATCAATCTCTGGCGACCCAAGAATTGCCCCGATCCTTGCGAGAAGTCCCTCAAACTCCCCCAGACCATCCAGCGGTTTTGCCAAACGATCCCAGTTTGCTTTGATTTCCTGCCCGATTTTTTTATCCGGTTCCTCTATTATAAATTCCATTATTTTTCCTCTTTATGCACTGCGCATTTTCGTTACTGTTCACTCGTACCTCGTTCCAGTAACAACATTTCTGTTTTAAATCGCAGCTTCCCGCAGCATCGCATACACTGCTTCCATATCCATGGATTTCCGCACACCGTCTGCAAGTTTATCATACTGCATCTGCTTAAACTGCCCGTAACTTATCATCTGTCCGGTATCCAGCACCACACCCTTCCGGGCAGCCAGGATACTAACCAGTGTCTCTGCCAGCGTCCCCTCGTCAAAGATGCCGTGAACATAGGTTCCATATACGTTACCGGAAAAGATTCCGTCGTATTTTACACTGCCATCTGCTTCGTTTTGTATTCTGCATACATAGCCTTTTTCGTCACTTCTGCTTTCCGGCTGTCTGACATTCTCACTGTCTGCGATATTTCCACTGTCTCCGGTACTGCCCATGTGGATCTCGTATCCGCGCACGCTCTTTCCGGAAAGTCCGGAGAGTGCTCCGGAAATTTCTCCAAAAGTTCCCGTTACCTGTGTTCTTGTTTTTTCCTGTTTCAGCTCCGTCGCAGCCGGAAGCAGTCCCATGCCCTTCATGCTTCCACCGTTTTCCACCTGATATGGATCGCTGATTGTCTCACCCAGCATCTGATATCCGCCACAGATTCCAAAAACAATGGTATCCTGCGCTTTCTTTTTGATCAGCGCCTCCAGACCATTTTCCCGCATCCATTTCAGATCGGCCATTGTATTTTTACTGCCTGGAAGCACGATCATGTCCGGGTGGTGTAAGTCTCTCACACTGTCCACATAGCGCACGGAAACCTGCCCGATCTGCTCTAAGACAGACAGATCCGTAAAATTGGAAATTCTTGGATAACGGATGACTGCAATATCGATCAAGCCTTCCTCCCTGCGGTCAAATCTGCTGCTTAAGCTGTCCTCGTCATCAATGGACAGCTCCATATAAGGCACAACGCCCACGACCGGCACATGTCCCCGCTCCTCCAGCATCACAACGCCCGGATCTAATATAGTTTTATCCCCGCGGAATTTATTGATGATGAGCCCTTTTACACGTTCCTTTTCCGGTTCCTCGAGCAGCATCAGCGTTCCGAGAAGCTGTGCAAACACGCCGCCCCGGTCAATGTCTCCCACAAGAAGCACCGGTGCATCCAGAAGCTCTGCCAATCCCATATTGACAATGTCATTCTCCCTCAGATTGATCTCTGCCGGACTACCTGCGCCTTCGATCACGATAATGTCGTTATCTCTTTCTAACTCCCGGAATGCCTTTTTGATTTCCGGGATCAACTGTTTTTTATACACAAAATAATCTCTGGCGCTCATATTCCCAAGCACTTCACCATTCACGATCACCTGTGAGCCGACATGTGTGGTCGGTTTTAACAGAATCGGATTCATTGCAGCTACCGGCTCCACCCCTGCTGCCTCCGCCTGCATCACCTGTGCGCGTCCCATCTCAAGCCCTTCCTTTGTGATAAAAGAATTCAGTGCCATATTCTGGGATTTAAACGGTGCCACCCGGTATCCGTCCTGTCTGAAAATCCTGCAGAGTCCTGCCACGATCAGGCTCTTTCCTGCGTTTGACATCGTGCCCTGCACCATGATCACTTTTGCCATAATTCTATCTCCATTCCACAGTCTTCTGCCTCCTGCAAAAGCTGTCTGTTAAGCACATTCTGTGATCCAAATACCGTCTGGCAGCAGATCACCTTTCTGCATGCGCACATCACCTGTTTTGCCGCCTCATAATGTTGCCTCTCAAAGTCCTGATACGCCTCCGCAGCGATCACCTGCACCGCAAGCGCTTCTGCCGCCGGATAATCAAGATCATTTTTTCCTAAGATTCCCACTGCAAATGGAATCCCATTTCTCTGAAGCTGCCGGAACAGGAAACTTCCCGTACCATTTCCGGCGATCACAAATACCTCCGGTATGCCACCGCACTTTTTCAGTTCCACGCAACCGCTTTTCTCCTGAAACGTTCCGTCCGTGATCTCATAAAGCTGATCGACAAATCCATCGGTAAAGACTTCCTCCGGCGTGCCGTAATGCTCAATGTTTTCCCCTTTGACGCATACAATTTTGTCCGACACACGCTCTGCAAGATCAAGTTCATGCAGCGACATGAGAACACCAATTTTTTTCTTCCGTGTCATCTCCTGCAGCATGGATAAAAATTCGAGTTTGTACTTTACATCCAGATAAGATGTCGGCTCATCAAGGATCAGAATCTCCGGCTCCTGACACAGCGCCTTTGCAAGCAGTACACGCTGTTTCTGCCCATCACTCAGACTCATAAAATTGCGTTCTTTTAATGGTGAGATGCGGATCTGTTCCATGCACTGCGCCACCACCGCCTCATCTTTTGGTGTCAGGATGCCAAGTCCTCCGGTATACGGATATCTCCCCATCGCCACAACGTCTGCCACTGTCATCAGCTCCGGTGTGATGCGCTCTGTGAAAACAATGGACATTTTCTTCGCCAGTTCTTTTTCCGGCAGTTCACACAGCCTGGTGTTTTCCACATAAACGCTGCCGCAGATCTCCTGCAGCTGCTTTGCGATAGTCTTTAAAATAGTGGATTTTCCTGCCCCGTTTGGTCCGATCAATGTCACGATCTCTCCCCTTTTCAGAGAAATCCCTATCTCCTTTATCAGTTCTTTTCCGTGATATCCAACGGACAGTCCGTCCGTGTGTAAAAGTTCCCGTTCTTCCATTCCGTTCCTCATTTTCCATTGTCAAGATATTTCATTACCTACCGAATGCCTGGATGCATGCTTCTCACAATTTCAATTTTTCTTCCTTAGTACCGCTCCTGTCGCTGCTTCAACATGACTGCGATCATTACCGGTGCGCCAAAAATCGCTGTCACGGTACTGATACTCATCTCCGTCGGTGCGAACACCATCCGCGCCAGAAGATCACAGAACATGCAGAATACTGCCCCACCTAAAAAACATGCCGGTATCATGATGATCGGTTTTGCCGTCCGGAATAACCGCTTTACCATCTGCGGCACCGCGATCCCGACAAACGACACCGGTCCTGCAAACGCTGTTACTACTGCGGATAAAATGCTCGATAAGATCACGAGCAGTACGCGGAACATTTTGATATTGACACCCATATTTTTTGCGTAAGTCTCTCCTAACTGGTACGCCTCCATCGGTTTTGACAAAAAGAATGTCAAAATGCCGGTAACGGCTACAACAAACACGATCGTTTTCACATTCTCCCATGTGATGCCGGAAAAGCTTCCCATCGACCAGTTATGAAGATTCACAATGTCAGAATCCTCTGCAAATGTCACAAGAAAATCTGTGACTGCAGAACAGATATAGCCGATCATCACTCCGATCAGCACTAAAAATGACATATTCTGAACTCTCGGTGACATCAGAAGCACGCAAAACATCGACAGCATAGATCCTGCGAACGCCGCCACGATCAGATCCACAGAAGATAGTGTTCTGGAATATCTTAAGAACACGATCATCACGACCGCCACAAATAATTTTGCCCCGGAAGAAATGCCAAGGACAAACGGTCCTGCGATCGGATTGTGAAAAAAAGTCTGCAGCAGATACCCGGACAATGCCAGCGCACCGCCGAGCAGGATTGCCGCAAACGTTCTCGGGATACGGATCTGAAAGAGAATGGCTGCATAAAGTTCATCCTGTTCCCCTCTGAACTGTCTCCAGATATCTGAGAGCGGAATCTGCACACTTCCGGCACATACACTGACGATAAAAAAGAGTACTGATAATGTGATCAGAATGACGAAACAGACCGTATATCTTATTTTTCTATTTGAGCTTATACATGTAGGTAAGTTCATCCGTATCCTCCGAGTTCAGCATCTCATGAAAATCATGGATAATGCTTCCGGTATCCATGGTATCCTGATAAAGATTTTTCCCGATACACCATACGTTTCCGTCTTTGACTGCCTTAAAATCTGCAAAAAGACTGTTTTTCGCCAGCAGATCATCAATGGAAGCAAGATTGCCGTCGATCGTGCTGTTATAGACAAGATAGTCCGCATCTTTTGCCTGCGCATAAAATTCTTCCATCTGCATATTGACACTGGAAGCTGCGTTATCTTCCCCCTTTAAATTCCGGAACACATACTCCCCACCGGCAATGTCTATCATTTTCGGAACATAGTCATTGCTCTTTCGCACACTGACCGTTCCCGCTGTTGTAACATAAAAAAATGCGACTGTCTTTCCGGTCGTTTCCACATCGGAAAGTTCCTGTACATACTGTTTCTGTTCCTCAAATGCTCTCACCGCCGCATCCTCATTTCCGGTCAGCACTCCATAAAGCTTTACCCACTCGGTCCTGCCGAGCGGATCAGACTCATAGCTGGAATGATCGACTAAAACCGGAATGCCAAACGATTCCAGATTCTCCTTTACCTCCGGTGAATGTCCGATCATCGTTGACTCAATGGCAAGCCCGCACTCTTTCGAACAGATCAGTTCATAATCAGGTGCATTATACTTTCCGGCATATACGATCTGTCCGCTCTCCATTGCCGCCTTTGCCTCCGGGATCTCCCATTTTTCTTCAGGCAGTCCTGACAGGCAGATGTGATCCAGTGCACCGATACTGCAAAACATATCCATAGCCGCAGAGGCAACCAGATAAATATCGGACACCGGGGCATTTAAGACTGTGATCCCATTCTCTAAATCCTCCGGTACCTGTTCCCCTTCGGTATTCAGCAAAAATCTGCTTCCATCCGATATGGAAATCAGTGTAAAACCGTTCTCATAATAATCCACTGCAAACTCTGTGGCATAATCTAAATCCATGCTCTTTTCATAATTCAGTTCACTGCTGATCTCATGATCCCCACTCTTCCAGGAGGTCTGGCCGTCTCCACAGCCCGATATCTGGATGCAGGCAAAAAGCAATATACACCACAGACCGATTTTTTTTATCTGCTTCATTCTTTTTTTCCTTTTCTCTTCCGATGTATCTGCCACGCTGTGATACTTACTGCGATCACGGCTGCGACGTAGACAACTGCGATCACTTCCATCGGTTTTTTCCCGGCGTTTGCAATGGAAGCACTGTCGAGCAGAATCGTATATTCAATCTCATGCGGCACGCTCATGGCTGTCGTATCTGCCGTTACCGGCACTTCTTTGTCAAAAGCAGTCACAGGCAGTTCGAAAACAGAATTGCCCTCTGTATTGACCGGAAGATAAGTCTCTCCGTCCATCGTCATATAGTCATAATTAGGGCTGCTCCACTCGATCTCGATGACGGCCTTCTCATCCTGCACCTGCAGAATTGCCGGTGATGTGACAGACGCCCTGCCGCTTCCCCCTGTCAGCTGCACTTCAATCTCATACTCTCCATCCGGGAGATCAACCTGTATTCCTTTTTCCCATACTTCGGTTCCGTTTCCGTTGCTTTGCATTCTGTTTTTCTCTCTTTCCTGCTCGACGGTCTGTTCCAGATGATGTTCTATGGAGTCCTTCTGCCTGAATATGAAAAAAGCGTCTCTTTTTCACAAAAGAAACGCTGCACTCAAATCACAATATAAAATTTTTCCTGTCCTATCTTACAAAAATGATCTAAAAACAGGTCAAATTTTCTCATCCGTACAGCCAGTTACTCGTGGCGTGGAAACATTTTTGTTTCCCGTACAACAATCAGGCAGGTCTCCTGACTTACAGATCATCATGCATTGCCCTCTTCCCGGCTGCCCAGTGAGTTTTTGGCATGCACTCCCTAAATACAGTGACGAGTTCGCACAGGATTCGCACCTGTTTCCCTTTTCACCAGATCCGGCAGAGTGAGGTCACCCTGCCTATCTGACACCTGTTTGTTTCATTATCAAGTTCGTTTGAACTATAACATATGCTTTTAAAAATATCAATCGTTTTCCAAAAACCTATTCAACACTGGCAAAACTATTCGCAGCAATCATCTTTTTCAATTGTGTGGCAGCCTCCTTAAATGGGTGTTTGCTGTCATAGATCAGACAGATATTCCGGGACGGTATCTTCTCACACAGGGGTATCTCTGACACCTCTCCCCTGTCAATCGCATCCTTTGCCATCGGTTTTGGTATAAAAGCCAGCCCCAGTCCGCTTCTTACCAGTGGAAGGATCTGATCCGCCGTTGCAGTCTCTGTATCCGGCTCAAAGTCCAGACCATAAGAAGCAAATAACTGCCTGTAAAACTGAAAGGTCACCGTCTCCTTTCCAAGACAGATGAGCGGATATTGCATAATCTCCTCAAATGTTGTTTGCTTTCCTGCCAGATGCCCGAACTCTGTTCCACCGATCAGTATTTCCTGATATGGATGAAGCATTGTCATGTGGAGCGGTGCATCCGCTTTTACAGGTGTGGAAACGACTGCAAAATCAACCGTTCCCCTTCTCACTGCTTCCACCGCCTGCGGTGTGGAATGATTGTAGATCTTCAGCCGGATTCCCGGGTATGTATTGTGAAACTCTTTTAACTTATCCAGAAGGAACAAATTTAACGCGGTCTCACTGGCTCCGATTGCAATACTCCCATGGGACAGTCCCACACATTCTGCCAGTTCCTCCTCTGCCGTAAAAAGCTGTTCCATGGCCGCTGCTACATGTGTATACAGCTTTTCCCCTTCCGTAGTCAGAAAAACTCCACGGTTCGTCCGCACCAGAAGCGTACAATGAAGCTGCTGTTCCAGACAGTTCATTGCCCTTGTCACATTCGGCTGGCTGTTTCCCAACACCCTTGCAGCCCTCGTAAAATTATTGTATTTCGCAACGTAATAAAAAATTTTATAATACTCGAAATTCACATCCATAGCTCGCCCTCAATCATATCAAATTATTATTTCTGCTATATCAATTATAGCTTTCACATATTTCTATTTCAATAGTATAATTTTAGCGAAAAAAGAAAAGGAAGCGATTCATTTATGGCAGAAAAAACAATTTTTCCACGCGAAGAAAAAGCAGATGTTTTATTCAACAAAATATTAAATGATCCATGGGCATGTGAAAAACTCCAGGGGACTTTCTGCAATTCCCTGTTTTGCAATGAGGATAACAATTTTCCATTATCTCCCGATGAATTTTCCCAGGCACTTTTTAATGCTTATCACAACAGAGATCTGTCAGCTTTTCTTATGGCAATCTGTCAAAATACATTATTCGATCTGCTCCGAAATTCATTTCTGATTCCGTACCGTTTTAACGCAGACGGCAGAACGAATCCGATTATCATGACTGACGAATCGGGCAATTTACTGCCCGGATATAAAACAACCGTACGTGAAAAAGATTACCAGCATTTTTATGATGTCTACTGTGATCTTGACAATAAGAAAAATATTTATTTTGCACAGGCCTACCGTTACCGCCATGCCTATGCTTCTGAAAAAATGGATATGGAACAGCAGATTCTGGAAAAAAATACCGGTGTACTGATCATCCGCGAGCTGCCCGACACTGTCAAGCTGAAAGAGACAGAGGCAGAAGCTTATTCTGCTGTCTGGGATCTTATGATCAAACTGGAGAAAAGTCTTCCTATGGCGTACATTTTCTATGGGCAGGATTCTCTGGTAGAGGAAAACACCCGCTATGATGAGATTGGTATTTTTCTACCGGATTCGCTGTTTTTGAAGAATCTGGAACGACATGTAAAAAAAGCAGAGGCGATCATTTATGCAGAAGAATAATTATATGGATATCATGGAAAAAAATCATATGGAAATCCCCTGGCACGATTACACGGAAAACGACAGCAATGTTCTGATCAATAAAGCAGGGCTGATCGAGAAGGCTTCTGTTATCGGAAGAGTCGGATTGATCATGCTCTCCTGTGGAACCGGAGCATGGCGTGTCCGCACTTCCATGAACCGTCTTGCAAAGGAACTTGGTGTTACCTGCACCGTGGATGTCGGACTTATGTCCATCGAATTTAACTGTTTTGACGGAAAAGAATGTGTCTCACAATCCTTAAGCATTGCCAATACAGGTGTCAATACCTCAAAGCTTTACCGTATGGAACAGTTTGTTGACAATTTTCCAAAACAGGAAGCCCATCTGACAGGTGAAGAGATTCACAGACGTCTGGATGAAATCGAGTCTATTCACACACTCTACTCCCCTGCCAAACTTGGTCTCGCCGCTGCACTCGCATGTTGTGCTTTCACGTTCCTGCTGGGTGGTGGTCCGATTGAAATGGTTCTCGCCTTTATCGCAGCCGGTATTGGAAATGTGATCCGCACCAAACTGATCAAACACCATTATACGTTATTTTTAAATATTGCAGTATCAATCTCTGCCGCCTGTCTGACTTATACCGTATGTCTGCATCTGGCAGAAATGTTATTCCATATTCCGTCCTTCCACGAGGCAGGATATATCTGTTCCATGCTGTTTATCATACCAGGATTTCCATTCATCACAAGTGGAATCGACCTTGCCAAGCTTGATTTGAGATCCGGACTGGAACGCCTCACTTATTCCGTGATCATCGTGCTGGTCGCTACCATGTTTGCATGGATCATGGCATTGCTCTTAAAATTGCAGCCACAGGATTTTTCCTCATTATCCATCGATCCTGTCCTTCATCTGTTACTGCGGTTGATCACAAGTTTTTGCGGTGTATTCGGATTCTCTATTATGTTCAACAGTTCGATCCCGATGGCAGCCACGGCTGCCTTTATCGGTGCCATCGCAAATACATTGCGTCTGGAACTGGTCAACTTTACGGCTACACCTGCCGCTGTCGCCGCTTTTATAGGCGCATTAACCGCCGGACTTCTGGCTTCCATCATAAAAAAATGGAACGGTTATCCACGTATTTCACTAACCGTTCCATCCATTGTTATTATGGTTCCAGGACTTTACCTTTATCGTGCAATTTATAATTTCGGGATCATGTCACTGACAGAAGCTGTCTCCTGGTTTGCTGCTGCGATCATGATCATCATTGCGCTTCCGCTTGGTCTGATTTTTGCAAGAATCCTGACAGACCGCACGTTCCGCTATTGCACCTGATGTAAATTTTTTCTTTCCATTAACAAACTTTTTCTAAGATCTCATTTAAGGCATTGCCACTGCTGGAATGACTTCTTACCACTTCGGCTTTGCTGCGCTCCGCCTCCGCTACCGCACATTTTACCATCTTGTGGGAAACTGTATTGGTAAACAGGATAATCAGATCCGGTGACCCAATCTGGCTGCTTAACTTTGCCGGCATCTGGGTAAATACTTTTGCCTTACATTTATGCTCCTTACAAATCTTTTTATACTGACACACCATACGGTCATGTCCTCCAATAATGACTACGCTCATAAATTATCCTTTCGTTATAATGCTTACCTTATTATAATGCTGCGAGCTGTTTTCCAAGGTCTTTACATGCATCTAAGGCAGCATCGTCCGGTGCTTCCTGACAGATCACGCCCTCTCCGTTCACAACGGTTGCTCCGGCTGCTGTCATGCGGTCTGCCCAGTCACGCATCCACTGTCCATCGCCCCATCCATAAGAGCCAAACAAAGCGATTGTCTTACCTGCTGCAAATCCTTCCACATCGCATACAAATGGTTCCATCTCGCCTTCTTCGAGCACTTCTGCTCCCATTGCAGGACAGCCCATTGCGAAACCTTTTGCAGCTTTTAAATCATCTAAGGATGCACTTGCAACATCAACAACCACTGCTTCTTTTCCTGCTGCCGTTACACCCTCTGCAACTGCGTTTGCCATACTCTCTGTGTTTCCTGACTGTGACCAGAATACGATTGTTACTTTATCCATGATTCTTTCCTCCATACTATCTGCAGTTTTATGATTTTTTATTTTTCCACATTCCTGCATTTTCTATTCTTTATCAGTTTATGTAGTTAGTATACGCTAACCTATAAATAAAAATTAAGCATAACAGGCGGCCATCTCGCTCACACTGCGTCCACTTGCAAGCAGCTGTATCAAAACTTTTCTTGCCTCTTCATATCTGTTAAACAAAGCCTTCTTCTCCTCTACATGTCCGTACACTTTCCAGTAGCCGGCATACAGATAATTGTGACCTTTGTTCTCAATGAATCCCTCCACATCTTCCACAGGATAACCGAGCAATAATCCCATCTCATGTGGAAATTCTGCAATCTGCTCCATACAGTCTGCATAGCGTTTCTGAAAACGGCTTAAAACATCGCTTAAATCCAGGCTTTCGTATCCAAAACTCTTCATTGACTGACAGACTCTATCCTGCATCAGGTACGCTTTCAAACCATCCTCGCGGTACACTAAAAAGGTTGCTTTATCTTCGCTTTCCAACAGCAGATAATAGGAAATACCGGAACGTTCCAACACCTGTTTCATCTGTGGTGCAAGTTTTTTCTCCACATTCAGTAAATTAGAAACCTTCATGCCGGAGATCATCGGTGCACACTGTACGACCAGATGTGTCTCAATTCTTTCTCTGTCTAATCTTGTGATCATCTCGTATACTTCCTGACTCACTTTGCTCTCCTTTGCTTTTTGGTTAGTTATATCTAACTCATAGGTATATATTACACAAAAAAAGAAAACGTGTCAACACTGTTATTGAAACGTTTTCTCGTTAAGCTTCTATCTCAATTCCTTCCTGCACAAAAATGCGCAGATCAAAACAAAAATACAGCAGACCACCCATGTGACCGGTTCGCAAAGGCACACTGCAAAATACCCATATGCCGGCACGACCCAGATAGCAAAAATCACCTTTCCTATCAATTCCAGACTGCTGCACACAAGCGGCATCATCAAATGATTCATTCCCTGCAGCATATTTCTCAAAATAATAATCACTGCCATCGTAGGAATCAACGGGAAACTGATCCTGAGATATAATGCAGTATTATAAATAACATCCGCATTACTGCTTCCTGTTACCAGTCTGACGGCATCTTCCACGAAGAAAGTCACAAAAACCATGGAAAAAATCCACCAGACCGCAAAAAGAAAGAATGCTGACCATACTCCTTTTTTGATTCTATTTCGATTTCCGCCACCCATGTTCTGGCTCGTATAAGTTGCAACACTCGTTCCAAGCGCAAGTCCCGGCGTATGGAAAAGTTCCGCCAGCCTTCTTGCGCCTACCTGCGCCGTAATATACAGGTTTCCGAGTGCGTTAATACTACCCTGTAAAATAACACTTCCAATATTATAAATTGCACTCATCAAAGCCATGCTAAACCCTGCGACAACCATTTCAAGCACAAATTTTTTCTCCACCTGATAATCTTTTCCTTTAAAATGAAGCAGTGGATAATTGCGCCAGATAAGTATGAATGCCAAAAATGCACTTACCCCCTGTGATAAAACCGTTGCAAACGCTGCACCTCCGATTCCCATCGCCAGTGGTGCCATAAACGCATAATCCAATGAAATATTCAAAACGCTGCTGAACAGCAAAAACAAAAGGGGTGTCATACTGTTTCCAACCGCCTGAAGCATAGCTGCTTCCATATTATACGCCATCGTAAATGGTATTCCGATCAGTATGATCGTAAGATATTCCATCGCACCTGCCATCGTCTCTTCCGGAACCTGCAAAAGGATCAGCAGCGGTTCTTTACACAACAGAAAAATGGACATTAATACAATGGATACCGACATGGAAATTGTTACCATCCAGCAGGAGACATGCTTCATTTTTTGCTCATCCCCTGCTCCAAAGCTGCGGCTTAAAGACAACGCCAGTCCATTGTTCATTCCAAATGCAAAATTTGTGATAAGTCCATATAGCGCCGAAACTGCTCCAATCTGTGCGAGTGCGTGATCTCCCAAAACATGTCCGGCAATTGCAGTATCCGCCAGATTATAAAACTGCTGTAGCAGATTTCCAAAAAACAGTGGCAGCGCAAATTTTAATACAAGCCGGAACGGATTTCCCCTTGTCATATCCAGCACACGGCTTTTTTCATTTGTTTCCATCGTAATCCCTGCTCCTTTAATCTTTACTCAGAAACCGGTCCCACTCTTCGGCATCTGCGCTTCCGCTTACTTTAATCATGAAAGTATGGTCTTCCGTATCAATGGATACCGTATAGACACCTTTCTCCTGCTCAATGGAATAGATTTCACATCCTTCCAGTTCCTTTAATTTTGCTGCCTGATCTTCTGCCGCGATCAGTATATCCTCTTTCTTTTCTTTCAGATTACCGTCTGCATCATAAACTTTATAGCCTTCCTCGACAAATGCCGTAATCTCCGGCTCACGGATTTTCAGTTTCAGTTCATTTGCACGCATTTCGCGGATATCACGATTGCACGAATTTTGTGGTAAAATCGTCACATTGTCCAATATCATTTCAAAGATCCCATTGACTGCGCAGGTTTCTGCAATGTATGCGCCCTCAAATCTGAAGTTTTGTAATTCATTGTCAGTATGGTATTTCATTTGTTTTCTCCTGTCACTGATATCATATCTGTAAATTCATTCATCTATTTTACTATTTCTGACCGCCTACTCCTGCAGCTTTTTCACTTCATCTAACGAAAGTCCTGAAATAGCTGCAATCTTTTCAGATGTGAATTCCTTTAAAGCAAGCATACGCTTTGCTGTTTCAAAAGCTGCCTGATTTTTGCCTTCTGCCAGTCCAGCTTCATGTCCAATCTCACGACCAGCCTCAAACTCTGCCTTTCTCAACTTCTTCTCTTCCAATTCTTTATCATACTCAAAAATGCTCATATTAATAACCTCACTCCGGTTTCGGATAAGGAATTCTGTCAGGATTCCTTCCCGGATACATTCGTTTACAGCACGTTCCACTGCCTGGTTCAATTGCATGTATGCCGCATAGTGACGTACTTTGGCAACATACTGTGCATATTCTTTTAACATACTGCAATGCTGCATCAACTCTGCATTGTGTCCTTCATTGACATTGAAAACCGTAACAACCAATTCAAGTTTTGGCTCGCCTGACAAATGCTCAAATGCCGAGGAAAGCCGAAGTTCTGTGCAATCAGCAATTCCCGTCGAACCATTATAAAATTCAATAAAATTGGGGGCAGGAATTTTCTGTAAGGTGGAAGAGAACAGTGATTTCTTATCCACGAGTTTCTGATATTCACTGCAAATATAAAACAAATCTCGAAGTGGCATATTAGGATTATAAGTTGACTGATGCTCATAAAGATATAAATTGGTATCCATGATAAATGCCAGATCATTTTTCATACCCATATATATGGCATTCTCTAATGTAACAATTTCCAACTCTTCCGGATTTCTATAATCCGTCTGATTCACTGCGTTATAAAGCGATAACAGATTTTTCCTGTCAGAAAACAGCATCCGAAAGACAGTGTCTTTATAATTTCGGTTTGCCTTTGGTTCTTTGACTGTAAAACTCCTTTTTGTCCTGTTCCGGTTTCTTTTGCATTTTGCCATAAATCGTTTCCTCCTGATTTTGGTGGGACAGTTCATAATAAACACTGTCCTAACAGGAGAGTAACAGATACTATCTCTAAATTCGTTCGTCTCCTGCTTTTCAATTGTTGATGGGTAACAAAAAGCATAGATACGAATGAAACACACAGATTATTTGGGAAACTAATCTGTAGTTCTTAGAATATAGATGACAAAATTGTCATGAAGATTTTGTAAAATATGCTTTGTTTGATTATAGCACAAAAGCAGAAGCAGAAGCAAGAAAATACTTCTACCTTCTGTATCAACTGAGATTGTATAGACGCTATTCTCACAGTCTATAGAATAAATTTCACAGCACAGGTCGTAGAATCTACCTCTACGACCGCCTGTGTTAATTTAATTCGAGCATTCTGTCAATACAGCGTTTTGCTCCCTTACTTACTTCCTCAGGTAAAATAATTTCTTCACCTGCAAGGCCTTTCAGACAATTATATACATCTACTAAAGTTGTAAGTTTCATATTGTGGCATACACAATCCTTGGAAAGTGGATAAAACAGCTTATCCGGACACTCATACTGTAAATGGGAAACTATGCTGTTTTCTGTTCCAATGATAAATTCCTTATCTGTACTCTTCTTCGCATAGGACATAATTCCAGTTGTGCTTCCTATGTAGTCTGCATTCTTGGTTACTGCAGCGGCACATTCCGGATGGACAAGGAGCTTCGCATTTGGATGTGCTTTCTTTGCTTTTGCCACATCTGCTTTGCCCATTCTAAGATGAGTTGGGCAACCACCCTTGATAAATTTAAAAGTTTTCTCAGGAATCTGTTCTGCTACCCATGCTCCGAGGTTACAGTCGGGAATAAAAAGAATCTTGTCGTTCTCCAGCTTCTCAACAATAGATACTGCTGATGCAGATGTAACACATACGTCACACAATGTCTTCAATTCAGAAGTTGTATTAATATAAGCTACTACTGTATAATCCGGATACTGTTTTTTTAATTCTTTCAATTCTTCCACAGAAAGCTGTTCTGCCATAGGACATCCTGCTTCACCGCTGGAAAGAAGTACTTTCTTGTATGGTGAGAGAACCTTCACGGTTTCTGCCATAAAACGGACTCCGCACATAAGGATCGTCTGTTCCTGTGTTTTGGCAGCCTGCTGGCTCAATGCAAAGGAATCTCCCATATAATCCGCAACTTCTAATATCTCATGGTTTTGATAGGCATGTGCCAGAATACATACATCTTTTTCTTTTTTTAATCTAAGGATCTCGTCCTGAATTTCTCTTGTCGTCATCTTTCCCTCTTTTATCACAGAAAGGCTTTCTTCTTCCGGTATTCGTTCTGTCTTAATGTGATCTCATTTTTAATTTGTTTTCCAAACGACAGTATCAATACCGGATCTCACTGCCTTTTGCTCACTTTAGTAAAAGTATACGATTTGAAATATACACTGTCAACACAAAAAATTTACAGGTGTCTTGTCAGTTGTAAAATTAAGTGTTATACTTGGAGCAATCTGTAAAAAAACACTATTTTATTAACATAAAAGAATAGGAAAAGAATATGAAAACAGATATACTTATAGTTGGAAGTGGCTGTTCCGGATTATATGCAGTCTTAAATCTTCCTGAGGAATTAGATATTATGCTGATCACGAAGTCTGATTTTGAAAGCAGTGATTCCTTTTTGGCTCAGGGAGGCATGTGTACGTTAAAAGATCCGTCTGATTATGACAGCTTTTTTGAGGACACATTAAAAGCCGGACATTATGAGAATGACCAGAAGTCTGTCGAGATCATGATCAAGTCTTCCCCTGATGTAGTGAAAGATTTGGTAAAATACGGTGTCTCTTTTACCCGGGACGAAAATGGTGATTTTGTCTATACAAGAGAAGGTGCACATGCTCATCACAGAATACTTTTCCATGAAGATATCACTGGAAAAGAGATCACAAGCCACCTTTTAAATGCCGTCAAAAAATTAAAGAATGTAAGAATGTATGAATATACGACTCTCTTAGATATCCTTTGCGATGGCAGCAAGTGTTGTGGTGGAATTATCAGGTGGCCGGATGGCAGGGAAGAACAGGTTGAAGCTGACTATGTAATACTTGCAACCGGCGGTATTGGTGGAACATACAAGCATTCCACTAATTTCAAACACCTGACCGGTGACGGCGTGGAGATTGCCAGACGTCATAATATTGAACTGAAAAATCTTGATTATGTCCAGATTCATCCTACTACTCTTTACTCTGATAATAAAGAAGAAAGAAGCTTTCTTATTTCTGAATCTGTAAGAGGTGAAGGTGCCAGGCTTTATGATAAGAATATGAACCGTTTTGTAGATGAACTGTTGCCAAGAGATCTGCTTACACAGGAAATCTACAAACAGATGGAGAAAGACGGCACCGATTTTGTGTGGGAAGATTTAAGAACCATCCCGCGTGACGAATTAATAAGTCATTTTCCAAATATTATTGAACATTGCAGCCAGGCCGGTTATGATGTGTTCCATGAATGTATTCCCATCGTTCCGGCTCAGCATTATTTTATGGGCGGAATCAAGGTAAACCATAACAGTAAAACTTCTATGGATCATCTCTACGCAGTCGGTGAAACCGCATGCAATGGGGTTCATGGTAAAAACAGACTTGCAAGCAACTCCCTTTTAGAGAGTCTTGTATTTGCAAAAAGAGCAGCAAAAGAAATTGCTGGCGAAAGGAGATAATATGTACGATCAGGTAACATTAGGGTTAAATGTAGACCCATTTATATTAAGTGCTTTAAAAGAAGATATCACAAGTGAGGACGTATCCACAAACAGTGTTATGCCACATCCACAGCAGGGCGAGGTAGACTTGATCTGCAAAGAAGATGGCATTATCTGCGGTCTTCAGGTTTTTGAAAGAACCTTTACTCTGCTTGATTCCAATACAACCGTAGAATTTTTTGTAAAAGACGGTGACCATGTAAAAGCCGGTGAACTTATGGGCAAGGTTCATGGTGATATCCGTGTGCTTCTCTGCGGAGAGAGAACTGCTCTTAATTACCTTCAGAGAATGAGCGGAATCGCAACCTATACAAGCCAGGTGGCAAAGCTCCTTGAAGGAACCGGGATCAAGCTTTTAGACACAAGAAAGACTACACCGAACAACCGTATTTTTGAAAAATATGCCGTGAGAGTCGGTGGCGGAAATAACCACAGATACAACCTTTCTGATGGAGTACTTCTCAAGGATAACCATATTGGTGCCGCAGGTGGTGTAAAAGAAGCTGTCAAAATGGCTAAGGCATATGCACCTTTTGTAAGAAAAATCGAAGTTGAAGTTGAGACTTTTGAAATGGTACAGGATGCCGTGGAATCAGGTGCTGATATTATCATGTTAGACAACATGGATAATGATCTTTTAAAACAATCCATCGATTATATTGCCGGCAGAGCTGAAATCGAAATTTCCGGAAATGTTACAAAAGAAAACATTGAAAGAATTAAGAACTTTGGTGTAAACTATGTATCAAGTGGAGCTCTGACTCACTCAGCTCCAATTTTGGATATTTCACTTAAAAATTTACATGCAGTTTAGAAAGGACTTTGACAGATGAACGGAGAGATCAGGAGAGCAAAAATAGAAAATATTTTGAAATCCAGCGCTGTGCCTGTCCCTGGAGTTACTCTGGCAAAAGACCTGGATGTAAGCAGGCAGATCATCGTTTCGGACATTGCTCTTCTTCGTGCAAATGGCCTGACGATCCTTTCCACAAACAAAGGTTATATGATTCCAAAACAATCCGCCTGCCAGCGGGTATTTAAAGTGATCCATACAGATGATCAGGTTGGAGAAGAACTCTCTCTGATCGTTGATAATGGCGGTGTTGTCAAAGATGTTTTTGTTTATCACAAGGTTTATGGTGTTATCCGGGCTGATATGAATATCCGTACAAGACGCAATGTCAAGAAATTTTTAGAAGGACTCTCTTCCGGAAGTTCCAGCCTTCTTAAAAATGTAACCGGTGGTTATCATTACCATACGATTGAAGCTGAATCCGAAGAGATTTTAGATGATATTCAAAATGAACTCGCAGAAAAAGGTTTTCTGGCCAAACTGCAGGATTATGAGCCTGTAGATTTCTGGGGCGAAGAAGAATCAAATACAAACGTTTAATGCAATCAAGGCGTCAGTCCGGTATTTCCGGAACTGACGCCTTTTAAGCATTGGAAATTGTCAATGCCACTGTTTTGTCTTACATATACTTCTTCACAATATTCTCCATTACTTTCCACTTATGTTCCATATCAGAGACAAGTTTAAACTGTGTCCTTGCCCGGTCCAAATTCTGCCCCGGTCTGTGAATTTTAAAATAAATGTCTCCCTGAATATAATCCATAAGAAACCTCATTCCACATTCATAGGTCATAAGCCTAGCGCCCATCGGAAGCAGCTTTATCTCTTCCTGTGAAAGTTTTCCACCACATCCCTCTATAAAGCCCTTCGCACATGCTTCAAAAAGCTCTAAATCGCACCACACTTTATCCAGATTTTGTTCATCCTCTAATGCTGTACTTGCTCCAATCCGCACCGCATCTCCAAAATCATTCATGGCTACCCCAGGCATTACAGTGTCCAGGTCAATCACACATATTCCTTTTTTGGTATCCTTATCCATGAGGACATTATTAATTTTTGTGTCATTATGAGTCACACGAAAACTGATTTTCCCACTTCTCAGCAAATCCTGAAAGCAGTCCACAATTTCTTCCCTGTCCAATACAAACTGAATTTCCTCCCGGACCAAATCCACTCTGCTGCACACATCCTCTTCCACTGCCTTTTTGAATGTCTCAAATCTTTCTCTGGTATCATGAAATCCCGGAATTGTCTCATGAAGTGTTTTCGCCGGATAATCCGCTAACATACTTTGAAATCTGCCAAATGCCAGACCGCCCTCATAAAGTATTTCAGGATTATCTATCAAATCATAGCTTACAGTATTTTCAATGAATACATAAGCTCTCCAATACTCACCTTCCGAGTCCACGTAATAGGGTTTCCCGTCTTTTGCAGGAATGACATTTAATGTCTCCCTCTCTGGATTTCCACCGTTAGCTGAAATTTTTCTTTTTAAAAATTCAGTGACTCCAACGATATTTTCCATTAATTCAACCGGGTTTTTAAAGATACTCTTGTTCATCTGCTGTAAAATATAATACTTTTTTACTCCCTGCTCGTTTTCAAATGTAACACGGTAAGTATCATTAATATGTCCATTTCCCCATGGAATTTCTTCTTTATATACACCTTCAAAACAGAAGTTTGCAGCCGCTTCTAATTTTCCGCAGAGCTGTTTTGGATAAAAATCATTCTCTTCCAGCTTTTTCACTGCTGCCATAACCATTGGTTTATCTTCCCTGTAGGTAACTCCATACCACTTTTCTGTTGTAAGAAGAACTTTTACTTCTGCTTTATTGCTATCTAACAGTCTGCTGACGACCGACGGAAGATAATATTCACATTTCAGTGGATTATGTTGCAGACCCTCCTGCAGAAAATCACGAAATCCATACGCAATCTCTGACAAAAATCCCTTGCTAAATCCCCATAAATTCATGGAAACAATCGTATCTCCTGCCAAATCCGTATAACTTTTTCCATCATCTTCCGTATATGCAGCATTCTCTCCACGTTTTACAATCGTTGTATGTTCTGTTACACTGACAAGTTTTCCATCACCATCAATATCACAGACACCTCTTGCCACACTTCCATTCTCCGTCAAAGTATTTTTCAACTGATATCCTACCATTGCATACTGATACTTTTCATTATCTTCATGCACACTCAGATAATCATAAATCTGCTTAAATGCTTCTCTTCCATAATAGTCGTCTGCATTAATCACTGCAAATGGTCCGTCAATCATATCTTTACAGCTTAAAATTGCATGCGCAGTTCCCCATGGCTTTACTCTTCCGGCCGGAACTTCAAATCCCTCCGGCAGATTTTCCAGCTCCTGAAATGCATATCTTACTTTCATAATCTTTTCTATACGATTCCCTATGACATTATGAAAATCTTCCGCATTCTCTCTTTTTATTACAAAAATAACCTCTTCAAATCCTGCAAGATAAGCATCATAAATAGAAAAATCAACAATAATATGTCCATATTCATCTACTGGATCAATCTGTTTCATTCCACCGTAACGGCTTCCCATTCCGGCTGCCATAATTACAAGTACAGGTTTCTTCATATTCTTTATACCTCCTGATTAAACAGCGTACCATTTAATCTCATTTGCCTCTATTTTCAACGCAAAACTGCTTCCATCTCCGCGATAGATAACCGTATTCTGTGACTCGTAGGTATTATTTACAACACAGAATTTGCCATTTTTTACATATGCATGTACTTCCACATTGAAATTTGTACTAAACCACTGATGTAATAAGTTTTCGCCATGTGTACTCCACAAAATGCTTCGATAAAGAATTCTGCTGTTCTCAAAGCTATATGGCAGTCCACTGATATAGACCGAACGGCCCTCACCAAATTCATGCACAGCCATCTGAACTTCTTTGTCCCTCTGTACCAGAATTTCTGTTCCCTCATACGCAAACATATTCTTCTTGCCCTCTCCGAAGTCAACAGGCTTTGTTGTATCTGCAAGAATAAAGTGATTTTTGTGTTCTTCCCAGTTATACTTATCGTAGTTTAAGGTAAATCCGGTTTCTTTTTCCACACCAATTAAATCAGCAAGCTGCAGATAATGTCCCTGATACTGGTGTCCTGCCGGTTCCCCGACACCGATAAATCCACCGCCCCGGTAGACAAATTCACGAATGGCTGCGGAAATAACTGCATTCTCCCAGACTGCCCCGCCGGTGTGTGCCGTATCCCCGTCCCCGACATTGATAATGACATCAATATCCTTTAATATATCCTTATCCTTTAATATATCCTTATCCTTTAAAATATCATCAAATGAAATAAATTTCACATCAAACGGTGCCCCGCTTAACGCTTCGATAATACCTGCATAACTGTAATTCTGTTTCTGGTACAGTGCGTGATGTACCATATGGCATCCCCAGCTTCTGATCTTACCCCAGCTGTTTAATACTGCTACTTTCTTCACGCAGTACGGTGTCGTTCCTTTGGCATTCTCATATAATTCGCGGAACTCGTTGCACACACTCTCCACATAGTCTAAAAATTCCGGGAATTCCAGTGCAAGTTTTAAGTATCCGCCATATCCGATACGGTCGATCGGTTTTCTTAAGATGGCACGGCGTGCTGTCACCCAGTTTTCCTTTGCTTCCTTGACAGGATCTCCGCCCTCATGGAAGGTATCCGGGAAAAAGTATGGAAGGAATCTTCCTTCTGTATATTTTACACCTTCAATATCAGAGATCAGACGAAGTGTGCTTCCGTTTCCAACGCTTCCTACCACTGCATCAAGACCGATCGTTGCAAACTCTTCCATGAATGGTTCTGTTCCGATCCAGTGATCCCCCAAAAACATCATTGCCTCTTTGCCGCATTCATGTGTGATGTCAACCATCTCTTTTGCAAGCTTTGCAACTTCCCTGCGCTGGAATGCCTGGAAATCCTTGTATTCTTTGCTTGGTACACGATACTGGTTATTATGATAACCCTGATCAATGATAAATTCCGGACGGAATTTATAACCGACCTCTCTCTCAAACTGCTCTAAAATATATGGACTTACAGAGGAAGAATAACCGTACCAGTCAACAAACTTCTCTCTCTTAAGCTCATCAAATACGAGTGTGAACTGATGGAAGAACGTTGTATAACGGATCACGTTCACATACGGATGCTCTGCACAGTATTTGCGCAGACGCTCCATGGAATACTTATGTGTTTTCGGCTGTCTTACATCAAATGTGATCTGATGTTCAAAATCCTTCCAGCCATTTGTCACAGCATTGTACATATGGACCGGATCCCAGATGATGTAAGCTAAAAAGCTGACTGTATATTCATGGAACGGTTCTGTATCGTGGATGCAGACACAGCCGGTCTCCTCATTGTATTCCCATTTATCTGTGGATACCACTTCCCCTGTGGAGCGGTCGATGACTTCCCACCAGCGTTTTCTGTCATCTCTTGTATTGACCTGCATCAGTTCATCCGAAATTCCTTTCATTAAAGGAATCTGGAGTTCGTTACCGGTTGCAGTGTAAAAATTAGTCATGATATAACTCTGCTGCACTTCATCCGGATTTGCTTTTGCCCACGCATTATCTTTTCTTGTGGTATAATAAGTTGCATATATTTTTGCGCCGGTTTTGGTCAGTTCCTCCGGGAACTCTGTACCGTCACAGTCACGGATCGCATCCGCTCCCCAGCGTTTCATTAACTCAATTGTCTCCGGAACCACATCCAGATTTGTAGGAATTGTGACACGTCCTGTATTTTTCTCACTCATTTTTCTTCCTCACTCTATTTCATCCATATAATTACTTTCTTTTCTTCTTTTCTGCAAAAGGGCAATTATAAATCCACAATGCCATTAATAAACAGATAATTCCAATAAGCATAATTCCTAAACCTGTCATTTTTCCTGTCATACCCCATCCAAAAACAGACAGGCTTATTCCGGCAATAAAAAGAGCTGCCATTAAAATTATTCTGCATTTTGTGTGCTTTTTCCAAAATTCCATTTTAATCTCCCTTCTCATCAACCCTTTAAACCACCAACAGTCATTCCCTGTGTCAGTTTATTCTGAACACATATATATAAAATTAATGTAGGAAGCATTACTATTACAAGTCCTGCATACATAATTCCATACTGTGCTGCTGACTGCTGTGCCTGCATCAGATTTAATAATCCTACCGGTAACGTTTTCGGTCCATTTGCCGAACTCATCAGTGTCATGGAAATGATATATTCATTCCAAAAAGAAAGAAAATTAAACAAGATTACTGTAATAATAGATGGTTTTGCCATTGGGAAAATAATTTTCCACATCGTTGTACTATAACCTGCTCCATCAATATATGCCGCTTCTTCATAATCATGTGCCAATGTTGAAAAATACCCTGACAACAGATAAATTGTAAACGGAAGTGCCGTTGCAGCATATACGATTGCAAGTATGACCAGATTATTTAAAAGAAAACTTTTCCCAATTACTGATTTCAGCCAATTGTCTCCATCTCGCAGCATCAGAAAAATTGGAACAACAATATAATTCACGTTAATAAAAAGACCACCCATAAAAGCCGCATTTAAAAATTTGCTTCCTTTAAATTTAAAACGTGACAAACAATAAGCTGCTGGCAGTGCAACAATTAAAAGAATTACAAGTGCCAAAGCTGTAACAAATGCGGAGTTTAACATGTAATCTCCCATTTTTGCTGTATTCCAGGCATCAATAAAGTTCTGAAAATAAAAACCCTCCGGCAAAGTCCACGGATTTCCATAAAATTCTTTATTCTGTTTGATAGATGCCATAAATACCCATGCTACCGGAACAATAATGATGACTGCAAGCAATATTAAAACTACATAAATAAAAATTTTATACAAATGCTCGGTAGAATTCGAATGTTTCTTCTCTTTCATGTTTTTTCTCCTTAAAATTCCAGTGGTTCCCGCTCTGTAACTTTATTTACAAGTGCAGATAATGCAAATGAGAAAATGAATATCACAACACCTATTGACATACTATATCCATATAAACCCGCATCTTTTTGTCCATACATATAACTCAATGCCACTTCAGAAGCCCCATTTGGTCCGCCAGAAGTCATTGCTTTTACAAATAAAAATGCCATATTAATCGTCGAAATAATAAAGAATGTCAGTGTTGTGCGAATATTTGTCCAAATCAGAGGAATTGTAATCTGAAAAAACTGAACCATTCTTCCAGCCCCATCTAATCCAGCACTTTCATAAAGGCTTTCCGGTACGCTTGCCATAGATGCCATATACATTACCATATAATAACCAATCGCCTGCCATACCATGGCAATAATAAGGCTTACCATAACAAGAGACTCTCCTTTCCATAAAATTGGATTTTCCATTTTATGGAATAAGCTTATAATACTATTTAACATTCCGTTCTCCGGCTTATAAATTGCAGAAAAAATACCTGCAATTACTACAACCGATAAAATATTGGGAATATAAAAAATAATACGGAAAAAATTCTGTCCCCTGATTTTTTCTCTTGACAGAATACCCGCAAAAACAAGTGCAAATGCAAAGGTAACTATTGTAACAACAACAATAAGTAAAATCATGTTTTGCATGGACCTTATAAAATTAGTATCCGATATTAATGTTTTAAAATTTTTCAGACCAACAAATGCTTCATTCGGTGAATATGCACCCTTTTCAAATAACGACATTCGGAATACATTTAAGGTAGGCAATATCATAAACACAAAAAATAAAATTACTGCGGGTGCTATGCATACCGCCAAAAAACCGCTTCGTCCTCTGGCTTTTTTCATACTTTCACGTTCCTTTCAAACAAACCGTACTATTTAAAATTCGGCGGACAAAAATCCTGTCCGCCGACTCATTTTTACCACTATAGCATTAAGGAAAACTAAAAACTCTTATTTCAAATTTGCCCGCATCTGGTCACTTGCCGAAATAATTCCATCAATCCACTCCTGCTCTGTCATATCTCCTGATACCAAAGAGTTTACAGGGTCAAAGAATACAGTACGTACTTCAATACCCGGAATTGCTTCAAATGATGCAAAATTGCCCATGGCTGCCTTTGCTCCATTATCATAGATAGAATAAAACATGACATTATCACCTTCTAATTTATCTGCAATTCCTAATACCGGCTGAATAGCTCCTGCTTTTGCAAAAATTTCACATGCTTTATCACTGTATAAATATGAGATAAATAATTTTGCTGCATCCTGATGTTCTGCACCAGAAGGAATCCATGCCTGTTCAAACCATGTATAACTATAACTGTCTCCTCCCGCTTTTACCGCCGGAAGAGCTGTCATACCCCACTTAAATCCATCTGCACGAGGAGCATCTGCCATTTCACCGACAATCCAGGTTCCATTTGGCATGAAAATTGCCTTATTATCAAGTACTAACTGCTGGTTCTGTGTAAAATCCTGATCATTTGCCTGTGCCGGTGTAATAGGATTTGTGTACTCAGCTAACTTTGCAACAATATCAAAACATGTCTGTGCTTCTGGTGTTTCCCAGATACCTTCTTCATAATTTGTGGCCTTATCAAAGAATTCAGATCCGCCTGCGGCATACATTAATGCATAGAAAAATGCATCAAAATATCCTGTTGTCGGATATGTAAATAAATAAATTCCCTCTTCTTTTGCTTTATCTCCAAGTTCCCACATTTCATCCCAGGTTGTTGGAACATCCCATCCTTTTTCTTCTAAAAGACCTGCATTATAAAACAGACCACATGGGGAATAAAACATTGGTGCAAGATATGTCTTTCCATCACCATAAGGATTCGTCAATGATGTATCTGTAAATCCTCCTGCAATCTTCTCTGAAACAAGTTTATCTTCTCCCGGAACTTTCATAGATAAGACATCTGTAATGTCAGTAATCATATTTCCCTTAATAAACTGTTCCGTTAACGCAGCTTCACGTCCCGTGGCCAGATGAATAACATCCGGGTATTCGCCTCCCTGCATGGATGGTCCTATTACATCCTCCAATTTTTTATCTGTTGTAAGTTCTACCTGAATTCCGGTTTCTTCTGTAAATGCATCTGTCACTTCCTGCCACATTTGCGAACCATAACCTGTCTCAATTGCGGCTACACTGATTGTTGTTCCCGCATAGGCTGCGTATGGATTATCAGATGTTGGCTGCTCTGCCGCCTCTGTTCCTGTTTCTTCTGTTTTGCTGTTATCTGATGCAGAAGTCTCCGTTCCTGTTCCTGTGCCGCACCCCGCAAATAAAGATGCTGCCATTACCATGCTCATCATTGTACACAAAATTTTTTTCTTCATAGTAACCTCCCATTTTTGTTAATTTTCACTATAAACTCTTGTGTTTTCCTTCTTGCAATTGTTATTATAGCGTATATTTTTTCTTTTTCCTATCTATATATTGCTCTTTATTTTATAATTCTTGCTTTATTTTAAAATTCTTGTTATTTTGCTTTTTTCATTGTATACTAAGTACAACATCGTTCCTATCTTAAACAGGAAATCATTGCAATTATAACATGAAAGGACTGTATTTTCCATGAGTAACCGCAAATTTAATCTGGATAATGAGGTACAGCCGGAAATCCATTTCCGCCTGCTTTCCATATCAGCATCCAAATTTGAAAATGACTGGACTTCTTTTCCCCACAGCCATCATTTTACGGAAATCTTCTTTATTAAAGACGGCACCGGACGCATGCTGATCGAAAATGAATCTGTTCCGGTCTCCTCAAACAGCCTTGTCGTGATCGGTGCGCAGGTAACACACACAGAGTTTTCCGATCCGGAAAATCCACTGGATTATTATGTACTCGGGGTGGAGGGATTAAAACTGAATACCGACAAAGAACCGGAATACATTCATGTCCCTGCTTCCGCAAACTCACCTTTTATCCGCCAGTGTTTTGAAAACATCCTGCGGGAAATGCATAACAAACAGGACCGCTACGCAGAGATCTGTCAGCATTATCTGGATATTTTAATTTTATATTTCTGCCGGAAAGACCATGTATCCTATGAAGTGGTGGATGCGCAGAACAGCAGCCATGAATGCCACAAGGTAAAACGCTTTATCGAGCACAATTACCAGAGCATGATCTCTCTGGATTCGCTTGCCGAAAACTGCAGTCTCTCAAAATATTACCTTTCACACCGTTTTGCAGAGCTGTATGGAAAATCTCCCATCGCTTACCTGAATGAAGTGCGGCTGGCGTCTGCGCGTGACCTGCTGCTCACAACCAATCACAGTATCGAAGAGATTGCCGGATGTATCGGTTTTTCCTCTACCAGCTATTTTTCGCAGTCCTTCCAGAAAAATTTTCATGAATCGCCACAGCAGTTCCGCAAATCCCACCGTGTCAGGACATGACCATGTTTCATTTTTTACATAAAAAAGACGGTTTTCCTGCAAATGAAACTGTCCCAAAAGAGGCGGCACCGGAAATCCCGATGCCGCCTCTTTCGATAATGATTTTTATTTAATTATAAGAATTTTACCAGTCTATCTTATACATATTCCTTCTGTTGATCGCACCGATCTCCTCCAAGGTATTGATCATGCGATACACGGTCGCAGTCCCGATTTTTGAATCGATCCTGGATGCTTTGTAATAAATTTCTTTACAGCTTGAGCAATTCTCATTCAGTATGATGTCGAGCAGCACCATCCTCTGCTTTGTGATCCTGCATCCCTGCTCTTTCAGCCGCTGAATCACAATTTCACGCTGCATCTGGGTTTTCTCATACTTCTGCTGATTTTCGTCCTGCTTCTGCTGTTCGGATGTATGCTGAATCATCTTAAACCATGCCCTTCTTAATCACCTGAAATTTGTGTTTATCACTATATCTAATGGCAGCCTCTGCAATGTGAACAGTCCCCACCGCAGGAAGATTTTCCACTCTTTTTGTCCCGGACAATGCCTCTGACGATCAGAGCAACTACGGATATCAAAACAACTAATACAACGAATGTTCCCATATTATACTACCGCCTTTCTGTTTTTTTAAGGAGAAGCCTCTATGTATGAGGCTTCTTCCTGAAATGACTATTATTTTGCACTTACAACTTTCTTTGCGTCAACCTTCAAAGAGCTGCTCTCTTTGTATGGGCGGAACAGTAAGTACAGGAATCCGATCACAAGTAAGAATGCCACAACTGTTCCGATTCCGAATGTTCCAGTTGTAATTAATGTACCGATCTGGTAGATGCAAAGTGATACCACATAAGCGAGTCCACACTGATATCCGATTGCGAACCAGAACCATTTTGCATTGTTCATCTCACGTTTGATCGCTCCCATTGCTGCAAAGCATGGTGCACACAGTAAGTTGAATACCAGGAATCCATAAGCTGCGATTGGAGTCATGGCTGCTGCAAGGTTACCCCAGATCTCAGCACCATCTTCTGCTACTTCTCCGAATCCATATAACATACCGAAAGTTGCTACAACGTTCTCTTTTGCAATCAAACCAGTGATCGCTGCAACTGCCATTTTCCATCCTTCACCTGCTTTTGTCCAGCCAAGTGGTGCAAAGATCCATGCGATTGCGCTTCCGATAGAAGCAAGGATAGAATTATTTAACTCCTCAACCATTCCAAAGCTTCCGCTCTCCCATCCAAAGCTCATTAAGAACCATAATACGATGGTAGATAAAAGAATGATCGTACCTGCTTTTTTGATGAAGGACCAGCCTCTCTCCCACATGCTGCGGAGTACGTTGGAAACTGTTGGCCAGTGGTATGCCGGAAGCTCCATAACGAATGGTGCAGGATCACCGGCAAACATTTTTGTTTTCTTTAAGATGATACCGGAGCAGATGATTGCTGCGATACCAACGAAATAACAGCTTGTTGCGACCCATCCGGAGTTATCGAAGAACGCACCTGCGATCATGGCGATAATTGGAAGCTTTGCTCCACAAGGAACAAAAGTTGTTGTCATAATGGTCATTTTACGGTCACGGTCATTCTCGATGGTACGGGATGCCATAATACCAGGAACACCACATCCGCTGCCGATCAGCATCGGAATGAAGGATTTTCCGGAAAGACCAAATTTACGGAAGATACGGTCCATGATGAATGCAACACGTGCCATATATCCGCAGCTCTCTAAGAAAGCAAGGAAAATAAATAATACTAACATCTGTGGTACGAAACCAAGAACTGCACCGACACCGGAGATCACACCATCTACGATAAGTCCTGTCAGCCAGTCTGCACATCCGATGCCTTCAAAGAAGCTCTGTGCTCCTGGAATGATCCATTCTGCAAATAATGTGTCGTTTGTCCAGTCTGTCAATAATGCTCCAACGGTTGTAACAGATACATAATATACAATGAACATAACAAGTGCGAAAATAGGTAATGCTGCCCATCTGTTTGTCACGATGCGGTCAATCCTGTCAGAAGTTGTCAGTTTTTCTTTGGTGTTCTTTGTCACACAGTCGCCAATGATAGAAGAAATGTATACGTATCTCTCATTTGTGATAACACTCTCGGTATCATCATCAAATTTATCTTCCATCTCTTTAATCTCTGCGGATACATCCGGAACGTTTGTCATCATTTCATTGATCTTATCATCTTTTTCCAGTAATTTGATCGCAAAGAATCTCTTCTGTTCTTCCGGCATTCCTTTGATCTTGCCTTCAACTTCTGCAATAATATCCTCAGCCTCTTTGGAGAACTCGTGGGCTACTACTGCTGCTTTTCTGCTCTCTGCAAGCTTCACTGCCTTCTCAGCTGCCTCTTTGATGCCGGTTCCTTTTAAAGCGGAAATCTCAACGACTTCACAGCCTAATTTTTTGCTTAATTTATCTGTGTGGATTTTCTCACCGCTCTTCTCCACAACGTCCATCATGTTGACTGCCATGATGACCGGAATACCTAATTCCATAAGCTGTGTGGAAAGGTAAAGGTTACGCTCGATGTTTGTACCGTCGACGATATTTAAGATCGCATCCGGTCTCTCAGCGATGAGGTAGTTTCTTGCAACTACTTCCTCAAGTGTGTATGGAGATAAAGAATAGATACCCGGTAAGTCCATGATAACGACATCTTTATGTCCTTTTAATTTTCCTTCTTTCTTCTCTACCGTAACACCCGGCCAGTTACCAACAAACTGGTTGGAACCTGTCAGAGCATTAAATAATGTTGTTTTACCGCAGTTTGGATTTCCTGCGAGTGCAATTTTAACTGCCATGATCAACTCTCCTTTTCTGCTTCTATGTAAGTCCGTTTCCATGTCTGGAATCCGCATGCCGCATCCTGCAAAAGTATGCCAGCACTACTCATTTTCATAACATTTTTATCTTTTGAGTTAGTCTTATGTAACCCATGGACAAAAAAAATTATTCCACTTCGATCATCTCTGCATCTGCTTTGCGGAGGGATAACTCGTATCCGCGCACAGTAACCTCTATAGGGTCGCCAAGCGGTGCTACTTTTCTGACAAAAACATCCACACCTTTTGTGATACCCATATCCATGATCCTTCTCTTAACCGGTCCCTCGCCAGTCAACTTTTTGACTTTTACTGTCTGTCCGACAGCTATTTCTTTTAATGTCATTTCCTAACGGCTCCTTTTTTATTTTTTAATCATTTATCAGCAGGCAGGAAAACGCCCTGCCATTGCTTACAGCTTACAGGCTGGCACACCTAGACCATGATCTTGTTTGCCATGTCTTTTCCGATCGCAACCCTCGAATCCTTGACATTCACGATCATGTTGCCACCGATTTCAGATACGACCGTAACCACGCCTCCGGTTACAAATCCGAGATTCTCTAAAAATCTTCTGGTTTCTTCTTTTCCGCCAACTTTTTTGATTGTATTCTCTTCACCTGTTTTCACCATTGTTAAAGGCATCATATCTTCCTCTTCCTTATCTTTCCAAAGACTATTGATAATCTTTTTCGTTTCTACGTTGGTTAGTATAATCTAACGATAGTTAGTTGTCAATAACTTTTTTACATATTTTTCTAAAATATTTTCTTTTGTAGGGCTGCACAATTTTTCATTATTTTAAGTCACTATTTTCAGTGAGATGTAAACCTCCTCAGACGTATGGTCATGAAAAAAAAGAAGACATCACACATTTTGCTGTGCAATGCCTTCTTCCGCATCATTTCTTACTGTTTATTCTGCTTATTCTGTTTTAACTCTTTTTTCCATGCCATATAGCTTGTGTACTCTTCACTCTTTTTGAACTTGCGTTTTTTCAGAATGAACATCACAAGTGAGAGGATGAATCCTACTACACCGATGGTCGCAATTGTCTTTAAGATCACAAGTAATTTTGGCTGTACAAATTTAATGGTTGTATTTTCACCAACACCATTCATAGCAACAGAGTTTGCTAATACATACAGGTCATGGTGGCATGCCTCGCGCATTGCTGTTACCATAACCGGATCATTTTTATATGCCGGTAATTCTTTGGTCACATACGGCATCATGGCATCATAGGTTGTAACACCACCTGCCATCACTCCGTCCGGGCCATTGACATATGGATTAAGAACGTTGTCTGTGATGGTAAGTCCATTGCTGCCCCACTCATTTCTCATGATTCCGGTCATCAAGCCTTTGTTACCGCCGGACCAGATACATCCCCAACGTGTGTAAGCAACCATGGTTCCGTTTGCATTTCCTTCTTCAAACACATCCTGGAATGCTTTTAAATATACTTCACGTGCTGCCTGTTCAGAGAGCCATACGCCAAGACCGATACGATCCTGCTCGCAGTCATTTAATGCAAAGTGTTTCATTACGACATGAACACCTTTTTCCTGGATAGCTGCCACTTCGTAAGCGCTCATTTTTCCGGAAAGGAATCCATCTTCACTGTAGTACTCGAAGTTACGTCCGCCATAAGGATTTCTGTGGATATTGTTACCCGGTCCGTAAAGAATCGCAACGCCTGCAGACAGACAGTTATTACCGATCACTTTACCAATTTCTGTCATAATATCCGTATTGAAAGTTGCTGCCATCACATCCTCAGATGTAAATGCAGTTGCTGTCAGTTTTTCTTTATCCGTATTGCCGAATAAGGAAGCGGTCAATCCCTGTGGTCCGTTCTCATCACGGGAACCCGGAGCCTGGATCGATTTGATCGGCATTGTCCAGTGGAAGGAGTCGCCAATTAAAGTTACCATCTCGTCATAGGTAAGCTGGTCTAATAAAGTATCCCAGTCAGCATCGTCATAATCTTTGCCGATCATATCGTATAAAGTAAGACCATTTTTTGCTCCTAATGTCGGCATCTCTACCGTATCATAATCTGCTGCATCATACTGGACTACCTGCAGGTCATCGATCATAGTATCTGTCAATGAAAATACCGGAGATTCTGCTGGGAATGTTCCCTCCCAGTCATTACGTGAAAGGTAAGTTACGGAGTTATCTCCGGCACCTTCGTAAAGGTTCATATCGGAATCAGATAACTGGTTTGTCACCTCTGCACCGCTCTTAGACACTGCATAAGTAGTGGTATCTAATGTGTCATTTGTCCACTGGAATGTAAGTTCTGCATTACCTTCTGCATCCATTCCATTCTCAGTTGTAAATCCTTTTGCTGCAAGAATGTTGTTTACAGCGTTGTGTGCATCTGTTGCTGCTGTAAAATAATAATCACCTGCATCTAAGATATATGTTTTTGCACCGTATGCATCATAAGATGCGATATCTGCCCTGTCCACATTGATCGTTAATGTCTGGGACTCACCCGGAGCTAAAATATCTGTTTTGCCGAATCCGCATAACTGTACTGCAGATTTCTCTACAGAATTCTCTTTGTCATACTCTGTATATGGAGACTGTGCGTAAATCTGAACGGTCTCTTTTCCTGAATAAGTATCACCTGTATTGGTAACTGTCACATTAAAGTTATAAGAATCTGTCGCAGCATCATAAACGCCCGTCATGTCACTGTACTCGAAATCTGTATAGCTTAATCCATAACCGAATGGGAATGCCACATCATCACTGTATACATAGCTTCCTGCATTTCCGGTTCCCATAACCGTGTCTTCATAACGTGTCTCATAATATTTGTATCCAACGTAGATACCTTCCTGATATACCATGTAGCTTTTTGCTTTTTCAGGGATCAGTTCTTCTGTATAGCCTTCATAAATCATTGGCGTGAAGTTCGCCATGGCCGGTGAAGAGTAATTATCATAGCAGTAAGTATCCACAAGGCTACCGGATGGATTGACGTTACCTGCAAGGATATCAGCCACTGCATTGATACCTGTAATTCCGACATCGCCGATCCACAGACAGGCATCTACATTATAAATATTATCTTTTAAGAAATCTAACTGTAAGGTGTTTGCGGAGTTGATCAGCACGATAATTTTGCTAACAGTTCCGTCTGCTTTCATTGCTGCCACATTGGAAAGCATTTCTTTTTCATTGTCATCTAATGCAAGATAATTGACATCACCGTATGCAAGGTCAGCACCCTCACCACCTACACGGGATAATGTGACGATCGCTGCATCACCATAAGAAGTGACAGAATCTTTCACTTCGTCTGTGTACTCATTCCATGGAACCTCTGTTACAACGGCACTTTCAGTTGCGATCGTACCACCATTTCCACGTTTGTACATTCCCATCTCTTCGGATTCATAGAAGTTCCAGAGTGTTTCATTTACATTGAAACCTGTTTTTTCCATTGCAGTTTTTAATGTATCTGCTGTGGAAGCATCAATGTTACCGGATCCTGTACCACCATAAACAAGGTTTACAGATGAATTGGAAAACAGACTGACATTGGCACCTTCTGCTAAAGGAAGTGCATTGTTCTCATTCATAAGAAGCGCTGCACCCTCTGCCTCCACCTGCTGAACAAGCTGTAATCCATAGTCAACCATATCTTCTGTAGACTCAAAGTCAGAGGTAAAGTACTGTGCGCTTTGATCCTCATTCTTTAATTTCCAGAATGTTCCTCCGACGAAAATGGCCAGTGAATTATCAAAAACGTTTAATAAGCTGTACAGCGGCACGAAGATCACTGCCAGAATCGCACATACGATCGATAATCCTTTCCATGGACGGATCGCTCTGTGTTTTGCTTTACGGAAAGCCTTCTTGCGGGCTTTCACTTCTTTTTTGTTCTCTCCCATAATTTTTCTCCATTTCTTTTTTCAAATTCCGTCATTTTGACGAACTTTGTTTACTTTGTGTTTTCATTTTATTAAAATTTTGTTAAAAAATCAACAAACCCGCCCTAGTCGGTTCTTTTTATGACGTAAGTGGTCATTTGAATTCTTCCGGCACATCCTCATAAGTTTTCCATTTTTCCATGGCTTCTTCCAGTGACATTCCCTCACTTACCGCGTGTTTTCTCACAGCATTGACAGCCTGGATCTCTTTCATTCTGGCTCCTGTTAAAGTGTAGCCCTTCATGGCCCAGAGTGTTGCAAGCCATGCGATCATCGGTACGATACAGAACAGGATCAGAACAACGCCATGCATTCCGGAAGAATATGGTGTCTTGCTGTCCGGTAATGTCTGGATACCGATCATTGCAACTGCTGCACCAACGATGGTAGATCCAAGAGAACTTACTAATTTATCTACAAGTGAGAATAATGTTCCCATAATTCCCGGCACATACTGTCCGGAACGGTATGTCTCATAATCGGAACAGTCTGCAACCATCGGAATCGGCATATCTGCTGTTGCATAATATGCACCATAACCGATACCAAAGAATAACACAAATAACACCGTGTATACATTGATGGATCTCAGGCTTAAGTTAAATGCCGGAACCCCCTGATTCCATAACAACAACAACACTAAAACTCCAATGTACATGACCAGTGCAAGCATTGTATAGCGCACCAGTGAAGCTTTCTGTCCATGCTTCTGTGATGTCTTTACCGTCAAAAGGAAGAACGGAACAGAGAAAATATATCCGACGATCATCATTGGAAGATACAGTCCGCCGTAGTCTCCCATCATTGCTCCGTAAAGCATACAGAGTACTGTCATATTCGTTGCGATGGAGAAAGCAAGCTTACATCCCGCTCCTGCGACCATAAGACGCTGCAGCTCTTTGTTTGCTTTTAAAATAGCAACATATTCTTTTAATTTTACTTTTTCCTGTTTATTGCCAACACCGAAAAATTCCGGTCTGTCTTTCTCCCAGATACCGATCACTGCAAGAAGTGTCAGCACTGCAGATACCACGATGGCAAGCGGGATCATAAAATCAAAAAAGTTTGCGCTGTTATAGCCGCCAAGACGGTCACCTAAGATCGGTGCCAGAAACTGTACAAGTCCCATACCGATCAGGCTGGCGATCGTATTAAAAATAGTAAACATCGGGCGCTGTTTCGGATCGTTTGTCAGACAAGTCTGTCCGGAACGGGTACAGGCTGTCTGGAATGTGTATCCGATAACATATAATGCATAAAATAACACAAAACATGCATAGCGCAGCCACTGCATGTCCGGTGCGATGATCCTCGTTCCAAAATACAGTAAAATGGAAGAAACGATCATGATCACATTTCCGATTACCATGTATGGACGGAATTTACCGAATTTTGAATTTGTCCGGTCGATCAAAGCTCCGATGATTGGATCCGTCACGGCATCAAAAAGACGCATAACGGTTACCATTGTCGTTGCAAACATAAGCGCAAGTCCTAACACTCCGTTTGCATAATATGCGATAAAATTCATGGTGAGGATATAATAAACATTTGTCGCACCATTGTTCATCGGGAACAGCACAAGCTGATACGGTTTTGCCCGGTTCATTCCGGCTGCCTGTGCAGTGGTTTTTTCTTTTTGATTACTCATTATTTCTTCTCCTTTGGAATATCCTGCTAAAATCTATACCCAGTTTTCACTCTTTTTCGCTTCTTTTTTCAGCTTATAATCCGGATTCTCTTTTTCTGTGTGATGAAGTACCATCGCATCCTTCACACTTCCGGCTACAGCTTCGATCTTATTCTCTTTTTCCATAGGAAGCTGGAAGGTAAAAATATGATTTCCGCTCTTCTGCTCGATCAGCTCTCCGTTATTGTATAAGGATACGACCGGCTGGTTTGTGTAAACTTTAATGGTCGTTGTATCCTCAGAACGGTCACTGCGGCGTGATCCACACAGATGTACAAATGGTTCGTCACTCCAATATGCTTTATATAAGAAGAAACTGTCTTTCTTTGTCTTGCGGTCAAATGTCACAAGTCCCTTATGGTTCATGCCCGGCTCGCCGCCCTGATTTCTAGCATCTGCCGCAAAATCAAACATATTCCACACATAAGTGCTCCACATAAATGGATGACGCTCGAAACATTTGATCATATACTCATGATATTTTGCCTGATATTCCTCAGTATGGTCTCCACGTCTCGGTCTTCTGCTGTGAAGGTTTGGCATACCTTCCGCGCCATACTCGGAATAACCGATCGGGCGGTTCGGGAATACAAGGTGGAAAAATCTTAAGAACAGATCATTTAAGAAAAATCCCGGTACATACCATCCCAGATATAAATTCCATCCAACCAGATCTGTGATGTGTGCAGAACGGTTAAATGGTCCGCACATTGCATAACATGCTAACGTTGTCAGTCTTGTCGGGTCCATCTTGTAGCAAAGATCATTTAACACATGATGATTGTCCAACATATCTTTTTTGTCCTTTGTACTGATGGTAATCTCATTGGATACGCCCCATACTACAATTGACGGATGATTGTAATTCTGAACGATCAGCTCTCTCATCTGGCTGATGGTGTTCTCTCTTCCGCCCGGCATATGTTCCGAAATGTATGGAATCTCTGCCCATACGACCATACCTCTCTCATCACAGAGATCATAAAAATACTGGTCATGCTGATAGTGTGCGAGACGAATCGTATTTGCCCCAAGTTCGCAGATCATATCCATATCTTCATCATGGTTTTTTGTTGAAATCGCATTTCCTAATGCTTTAAAATCCTGATGTCTGGAAACTCCGTGAAGTGGATAATGCTCTCCGTTTAAGAAAAATCCCTTCTTTGGATCTACCGAAAAAGTACGGATACCAAAACGGTTCGTGATCTCATCCTTCACTTCCCCATTTACGGTCAGCGTTGCAACTGCCGTATAAAGGTATGGATTTTTTCTTCCATGCCAGCGGATTGGATTCTGGATATTAAGATTTACGTCACATCCGTTCCCTTCTGCAACTACTTTTCCGTCCTGATCTTTGATCTGAACGTTTACCTGTGCTTCCTCTGTATTGGTAAATGTTTCGATATGAACATTCGCTTCGTTCTCTTTTACTTCCGGTGTGATCTTAATTCCGTTACTTCCGAGGTAATCTAAGTCAAAATGCTCTTTTGACACGATCAGGAAACGGACATCGCGGTAAATTCCGCCATAGAACGTAAAATCGGCTTTCTGCGGATATACTTTTCCATTGACGGAGTTGTCCACGGTCACTTCCAGTTTATTCCGGTCTTCTAAAACCTCTGTGATATTGATGCGGAATGTGGAATATCCGCCATCATGATGTGCAAGTTCTTTTCCGTTCACAGTCACATCACTGCTTGCATTTACACCAAGAAACTCCAGATATACTTCCTCTGCCTCCGGATCAAATTCCGGTTTTTCAAATGTTTTCTCATAGTGGCAGGTTCCTCTGTAGTAATCATTTCCTCCGTCCTGTCCGTCTTTTGCATTCCATGTATGTGGCAAGTTCACCTGCTCTTGTCTGTTGTCAGGTCCAATGAAAAGCCACTGCTCCATCAGATTTTGAATTCGTCGCATATAACACATCCTTTTTATTATTTATGGTGCCTGTCACTTTGTATCGTTTCAGGCTATTTTTATATATTGTTCCAATTTCAATACATAAATAATAAATAAAATTCGTTAATTTTTCAACGAACCTGACTTAGTCGGTGCTTTTTGTGACGTAAGTGGTGTTCCTTTGTAAATACGAAACCGTCTATCCAAACTATATGTATAATTCAGACAGACGGTTGTTCTTTTACTTCACCGGGAGCAGCACTTCCAGATTGAAACAGTTCATCTCTGTGGATACTGAGATATCCCCCCCGTATTTCTCTGCAATGTGCCGGATACTCTTTAACCCAATCCCGTGATACTGCTTGTTTTTCTTCGTGGTCTTTGGCAGATCATTCTCATACTCCGGTGCTCGCTCGATTGGATTCGAAAAACGGATATATAAAAAATGCTGCTTTTCTGCGACACAGATATCGATAAACCGCATCTCTTTCTCTGAAAACTTTTCCACACACTCGATCGCATTGTCAATAGCATTTCCAAACAGTGCATAAATATCAATGGAATCCATAAAGAAAAGCTTCTTTCCATCGATCACACAGTGCATGGTAATATCTCTTGCCTCACAGATCAGGCTCTTCTCTGAGAGCAATGTATCCAGAATCTCATTTCCTGTTTTTACGATAGAGTCGTAAATGCGGATTGACTGTTCCAGTTCTTTTAAATTTTTCTCCCGCTCTGTCGGGTTTTCAATATGCCGCATTGCAGCCACCTGATACTTCAGATCGTGACATTTGCGGTCGATCACCTGCATCTGGTCTTTCGCGATCTCGTACTGCTTCTTCTGCTGGTACCACATGCGCTCCATCAGCGCATACTCCTGCTTTACTTCGCTTTTTTTGAAAAGCTCTGCCTGCAGATACAAAAAAGTCACGCAATATAACTGAACCAGAACCGCAAGATTGGATTCTCCACGGTTCTGGTAAAAATTGTAGTAAGAAAACAAGGATAAGAAAAGCACTGCTGCTGCTGAGAGTGTTCTTCTTGGTCCTGCCTGGTAAAATCCATTTCTCGGAAGCCAGCGGAACAGCGTGATGGACAATAGCAGATACACCGCTGCAAAAAACAGAAGTGAAAAGAGATATTGCAGCACCCGCGGCTGCTGCTCAATGGCAGAAACGCGATGTAGACTGTTCCAGATAATATTGATACAATGATATACAATGAGCGGCCAGACCGTACAATAAATCATTTCCCAGCTTATTTTTTTGCTGATCAGTCCAACAGCAATCATCGTGATCACAAAACGCATGAAAAACTCTGCGATCAGATGTTCCCCGATTGCCGGAATGAGCAGTCTTGCTGCAAGCATGACACACCAAGCCCCACAAAGTATCAGACCGTTTTTTATTTTTTTCTTTTCCATGACATGCAATGGCATGAGAAACAGATACACACATACCAGCAATAAAAAATCCTGAAAAATCATGATACCAAAATCACGAACCATTCTTAACTTCTCCCTACACTGCGGATGAGTGCCGTCATAAAGTTTTTCTTACTGCGGCGGCTGATCTGCAGTTCCTCTCCTTCTACGATCACCGTGTCATCCTTAATCTCTGCAACATGTGTCAGACCTACCAGACACCAGTTGCTACATTTTGCAAACAGCCCCTTTGGAAGCTCCTCTTCCACATTTTTCAAGCTTCCGCGCACCTCAAAATTGCCCTGTTTTGTGTGATAGCGCAACACATGATTCTGGATCTCCACATAAAAAATGTCTCTGGAATCAATCTTTTTGACGCCGGTTCCCGTCTGGATCATCACCGGTTTGCTTCCGCGGTTCTCCACCAGCTGCATGGCACGATCCATCTTATTGGCAAAATTCAGGTACTGGATCGGCTTTAAGACAAAGTCCAGTGCGCCCACTTCATATCCTTTGATTGCATAGTGCGCCATGTTCGTAATGAACATGATGACTACCTGGGCATCCCTTTTACGGATCTGCTCTGCCGCATCCATGCCGTTTGTTCCCGGCATCTCAATGTCCATCAGGATAATATCATAATCTCCGTTATAAACTGCCAGAAAATCATCCGCTTTCTCAAAAGGTGTCGCCTCAAATGCTGTATCACGTTCCTGTTCATATTGTTTTATATAAATAAAAAGTGTGTCACGATAACCCTGATCGTCTTCCACAATTGCTATCCTGTTCATGTCTGCTCCATCTTTATGAATCCTGCATTTTACAGTGTATCTTATTTTCCACCGTAACTTTTATTATAACAAGTCTGATTTCCAGTGTCCAGTGTTCCATGCCATCAGTTTTCTTACGCAGTAAAACAGCAAGTGTTTTACTGCTGATTAATCATGCTCCCACAAGCAGGATAACGGACGGAAGGTATATCCCATGTCCTCCCATCTTGTGAGCATCTCATCTAAAATTTTACCATTGGTGGATGATGTATTATGTAACAATACAATTGCGCCCGGATGGATGCGTCCGATCAGTTTTCCATAAGCCTCCTCCTCTGTCGGCTGTGCATCCGCATTCCAGTCCACATAGGCGAGGCTCCAGAAAAAGGTCTTATACCCCAATTCTTTTGCCATCGCAAGATTCTCTGTACTGTATTTGCCCTGCGGTGGTCTGTAATACTTTGTCATCTCCTGTCCGGTCACTTCCTGAAACAAACTGCTGACTGCATCGAGCTCTTTCTGAAACGACTCTTTGTCCGAGATTGCCGACATATCCGGATGATGATAGGTGTGATTTCCCACCGTGTGTCCCTCTGTAACCATCCGTTTGACCAATTCCGGCGCACTCTCCAAAAAATGTCCCACGACAAAAAAAGTTCCCGGTGCATTGTGTTTTTTGAGTGCATCCAGAATTGCTCCTGTATTGCCATTCTCATAGCCGCAGTCAAATGTGAGATAGATCACCTTTTCCTCTTTACTTCCTATATAATAGGTATCATACTGCTTTAACTCATCCGCCGTGGCATTTCCGGTCGGCTGCAGTTCCTTTCCAGACTCGCCAAAGCCAAGTCCCCAGTTATCGACTGCCGCCTCGATGTGCATCGTCTCCTCTGTTTCCCTGTCAGACTGCCACTTTGCCACGACGGCTGCGCTTCCCCAGCCGAATAAAAACATCACTGCAAAAAGCAGCAGGCTGGAACGGTATTTTAATAAGAATGCTTTCATTTTCTGCTCCGCATATCTTCTCTTTTTATGTATACGAAGCCAGACGTTGTCCTATTCATTTTGTTTATAACCACAGCGAGGACACACACCAACGCCCTTATAGATGTAACCGCAACGGTAACAGCAAATCGTATCGTGTTTTTCCTTTGCAAGATAAGATTCTTTTCTGGAAAATGGTTTTTCCTGCAGATAGCGCACAAAATCTTCTAGCACCTTTGCAAATTTTTCCATCTCTTCATGCTCCACTGCCAGCGGAAGTTTTGTCTTACTTCCATTCTTCTGATATACATAAATGCCCCGGTTTAATAGTCCTGTAACAGCCTGGATAGACTCAATATCCATCACCGGAATGTAATAGGAAGTCATCCATGCGCTGTAGTAAAGGTTCTCTGGTGTCAGAAGAACCCCTTCTTTTCCTGACTCATCCTTTGATTTGTCTACCAGAAGCACCGGATACTCAAACTTTCCGATTCCGTTTGCAAAATTATCCACTGCTCTCTCAAAGACAGCTGTCTCCTCCGGTTCCGCCTGCTTCTGCCACACTCTTTTTGCCGGATAAAAATGACACCGTTTCGACTCTGTCACACCGGCTTCGTCAAATGCATTCAGCAATTTGCTGACTAAAAGCCCGCACTCCTCCGTTTTAATCTTGGACATGCGCTGCTCCAGTTCTTTTAATGCATCAAATTTCAACTGAGGAAGGAAATCGCCATCCTCTAACTGCTTTGCTGCTTCGCTGGCATCCTCAAAATCCATCCTGCCGACATCTCCGCAGATTTCCTTTATTTTTTTCTCATCCATAGCACGAATCCTGTTCTCCACTTGTTCCGTGTACGGTCTGACAATATCCGGACTGATGCTTTCTTTTTTTATGTCATCCAGCAGAGAAACCAGTTCCTCTCTTGTTTTTCTTCCCGGCTGGTTGACAAGCCGCTGCACCTGCGTCAGACGCTTCAATTCCTCCTGGCGGGCCTGTCTGCCTCTCTCAGCATTTGTTGATGTGTCTGCACTGCCTGTTGATGCGGCATACTTTGATGCGTTTCCACTGTCTACTGATGAGCCGTATTTTGATGGAATTCTGCTGTCTGCCGGTCTTATATTTCCGGATGGATTCTTTCTTCCTGTTGTTGACGCATTTTCTGATGATTTTGTATTTTCAACCGATTCTGTCTTCTTTTGCGGGCTCCTCTCAAATGTCTGCTCTGCATTTCTTGCACGCCCTGTTTTTTCTTTTGCAGATTGCGTTTCCTCTACTGACGTACCGTTGGTTTTCTCTACCGTTTTTTTCTGTGTTTTGTCTATAACCTTTTCTGTGCTCTGCCGTGGATTTTCCTTACTGTTTTGGTTGTTTTCCCACACTGCGCCCTTATTTTCCTGCGTTTTTTCTCTTGCTTTTCCTGTAATTGCAGAGGAATCTTCTCTTAGTTTTTCCACAGTTGTTGTGGCATTTTCTTTTGCTTCTTCCAGATTTGCATGAGATATTCCACTTGATTTTCCCGCAGTTACAGGTGCGTTTTCCCTCGGTTTCTCCGAATCTCTTCCCGGCTTTCCAAATGCTCTCTCAGAGTTTCCATCCGATTTGTCTACATTTTTTTTCGTTTTGCCTGATTCTTCTGCATTACGTTCCAATTCTGTATCCGGCTCATCTTCCGCGGCTCTTTCCGTATCTGCATCCTTCTCATCATCTGCGTTGCAATCCGCATCTGTTTCCATCTCATCCTCGCCGCGGATTGCTTGCTCCAATCGTCTTACACCCTCATCCGAATAAAATCCTTCTTCCATTTTCCGCATAGTCCGGAACAGTTCCAGTTCTGACAATTCCGGCAGATGCCCGATCAGTTCTGTAATTTCCTGTTCCTCATCCTGTGCTGGAGATGAATCCGTGCATTCCGTCTCCATTGCCATTTTTTTGTCCACATACTCGTTGTATTTTGTATTCACATTCCGCCCGGCAGTGCGCCCTAAAAGCTCCTGATAATCCTCATAGGCAGTCTCATCCCGCTCAAAATCCATTTTGTACACATCCCCATCCACCAACAGACGCTTTGGTCTTGGCGTATACATGCAACAGCACTTTTTACAACTGTAAACGCGGGCAATGCGGACTGCCCCCTCTTCTGTCTCAATCTGAAATTCCCTGCCTTCCGGGTAAACTGCCATGTAAAGCTGGCTTCCACACTTCGGGCACAGATATCCGGCCAGATAAAAGTTATTTCCGATCCGGTTCCGTCTCCGCTCTGCAAGCGTGGTATCCCGCATCAAAAAACTGCTCGCCGCCTTTTTCCAGACCAGCTTATGCCACAATCCCTGCAGCTCCTCTTCCTCCGGCAGTAAAACCTCCTCGGGTTCATCTGACAGCACTGCCTCGATCACGTCCTCATAGGTCAGACGGATTTTATTTTTATAGAAGCGGAAATGTTCCGGTCCATACTGCGATTCCACCTGAAATTCCCCAAGGATCTGCGCAAACAACCGGTTCAGCTGCACATAATCTCTGTCCACACGGAGTCCCTTGATATTTCCCCACTTTCCAAACGCATAAAGCACCATATTCAAAATATCCCGCACATTTGGGTGCTGCTCCACGGCAGCGATCATCTGCTCCTCTGCTTTCAGTTCAATAATATTCGTCACCACAAGCTTCGTATCAAAGTTGAAAAAAAGTGACCGCACGCTCCCCTGCAGGATCAGATAATCCCCAATCACAAAAAACATGCCGTTCCACTCCACAGGCACATCCATCATTTTGATCAGTTTCTGAAAGGTTAAATTCAATTCTTTATCCGCTTTTAAAACTATCATGTTATCCTCCGTTCTCTTGTGGTTATTATACCATGAACTTCAATTAAGTTTATAAAGTTTTTATATATTCTGTAAACACCTTATTTTTCTGCTTTCGCCCGTTCATTGTTAGCACTCATTTAAAAAGAGTGCTAATTTTCTATTGACTTTTGCAGACAAGGGTTATAAAATCCTAGATATAAGTTGAAATGCAATGATTCAGATATTTGATAAGTGCATTTTATAACAGAGTATAAAATAATTAGTTTTACTTATGGATAGAAAAAGGAGTGTTATATTATGGCTGAGAAACATGGAAATCTTTCAATCAACAGTGATAACCTTTTCCCGATCATCAAGAAATGGTTATATTCCGATCACGATATCTTCTATCGTGAATTGATCAGTAATGGCTGCGATGCCATCACAAAATTAAAAAAACTGGATATGATGGGCGAGTACGAATTACCTGCTGATTACAAACCACAGATTCAGGTTATTGTAAACCCGGACGAAAAAACGTTAAAATTCATTGATAACGGTCTTGGTATGACAGCTGATGAAGTAGAGGAATATATCAACCAGATCGCATTTTCCGGTGCTACTGATTTCATCGAAAAATACAAAGACAAGGCAAACGACGATCAGATCATCGGTCATTTCGGACTTGGTTTCTACTCTGCATTCATGGTAGCGGATCAGGTGACGATCGATACTTTATCTTATAAAAAAAATGCCACACCTGTCCACTGGGCATGTGACGGAGGCACAGAATTCGATATGACAGACGGCACAAAAGAAGGTGTCGGTACTGAGATCACTTTATACCTGAATGAAGACTGTCTCGAATTTGCAAACGAATACCGTGCAAGAGAAGTCATCGAGAAGTACTGCTCTTTCATGCCAACCCCAATCTTCTTATCTAAGGCAAATGCTGAGACAGAATATGAAACCATCGATGCAGCAGATAAGTTAGATACTGATACCGTTGTGGAAGAAATCCACGAGGAAGCAAAAACAGAGGAAAAAGAAAATGAAAACGGTGAAAAAGAAGTCGTTGAAGTTTCCCCTGCAAAAGAAAAATTAAAAATTGTAAAACGTCCGGTTCCATTGAACGATACCAACCCATTGTGGGCAAAGAATCCAAAAGACTGCACAGACGAAGAATACAAGGAATTTTACCGCAAAGTATTCTTAGACTACAAAGAGCCTCTGTTCTGGATCCACCTGAACATGGACTATCCGTTCAACTTAAAAGGAATTTTATACTTCCCGAAGATCAATACAGAATACGATTCTATTGAGGGAACCATTAAGTTATATAACAATCAGGTGTTCATCGCAGATAACATCAAAGAAGTCATTCCTGAATTCTTAATGTTATTAAAAGGTGTAATCGACTGCCCGGATCTTCCACTGAACGTATCCCGTTCCGCTTTACAGAACGATGGATTTGTAAAGAAGATCTCCGAATATATCACCAAGAAAGTTGCGGACAAACTCATCGGCATGTGCAAGACCGAAAAGGAAAGCTATGAGAAATACTGGGATGACATCAGCCCATTTATCAAATTTGGCTGCTTAAAGGATACAAAGTTCTGTGACAAGATGAACGACTACATCCTGTTCAAAAACTTAGATGACAAGTATCTGACTCTTCCTGAATTATTAGTGAAGGAAGAAGAAAAGAAAGACGATGCGGAGGTATTAGACAAAGATGGTAATCCAATTGCAAACACTGGCGATGCTGCTGCATCTGATAATACTGCTGATGGCAGCGACACTTCTGCTGACAGCGAAAAGGATGAACGTAAAGTTATCTACTATGTTACCGATAAAGTCCAGCAGGGTCAGTACATTAAGCTCTTCAAAGAACAGAACATGCAGGCAGTGATCTTAGATCACAACATTGATACCTCTTTCATCACACAGTTAGAGCAGCGCAATGAAAAATACAAATTCATGCGTATTGATGCGGATGTGACAGAATCCTTAAAGGATGAGACTTCTGCAGAAGATCTGAAAGCTGAGACAGATGCTTTGACAGAAGTATTCAAAAAAGCTCTGAACAACGATAAACTCACTGTGAAAGTGGAGAAGCTGAAAAATGAGAACATCTCTTCTATCATCACACTTTCCGAAGAAGGAAGACGTATGCAGGATATGATGAAGATGTATGCCATGAACGGTATGGGCGGCATGGACATGAATATGTTTGCTGCTGACCAGACACTTACTTTAAATGCTAACAACGAACTTGTAAAATACATTTTCGAGCACAAAGATTCCGAGAACGTTCCGATGTTCTGCGAGCAGTTATACGATCTGGCTGTGCTCTCCAACCATCCGTTATCTGTAGATGAGATGACAAAATTCGTGGAGCGCAGCAATAAAATCATGATGCTGCTGGCAAAATAAATCGAAATATACCGGAGTTTAACGGACGTAGTGTTGCAGATTCTGCAGTGCTTTTATGGGTTGTGAGGGGCAGATATAAGCGCCCTCTCACAAGGCAAATTTATATGTAATGAAAAAGAAAAATGGTATAAACGAAATATTATGTTTCTGTTCGCCGGGCATTACGATGGGCTTCTGAACAACAATCATGTTCAGCAAAGGCTTCCATGATTGTTAGAATCCCATCTCCATGGCTCACAAAGAAAATAATATTTGTTTATACCGTTTTTCTTTCATTTACGTTATGAATGACTTGTGGGAGAACGCTTATACATGCCCAATTTACGCTGTGGCTTGCACCACAGAATCTGCAATTTACGTTATGGAACTCATGGTTATGGGAGGAATGCCTATTGGATAACGACAGAAATCAATCTGTATTCCCATCATAATTTAAGTTCAACTTCTTTGAATGAATTTTCATAGAATAAAATAGATTTTCAAATGCAATTATGGTAGGATTATGGTGTTAATGAGTTTGACAAATCATATTTACATGAACAGGTGAATGATTGAAATTACAGAGGAGAACAAATAGATGATTTCCATTGATACCAAAAGACTCCATCTTCGGAATGTATTGCAAAATGATGTGGATGTAATATTTGATTATAGAAATAATGAAATATGTGCTCGATATCAGAGAGGACAGGTAAAAGACTATGATGGAATCGTAAGTTTGATTGAACGCCGAAGAAATGATGAGATATCAATTGATTTTCCTTGTATGATAGCAGTAGCACTAAAGGATACAAATGAAATGATTGGTGAAATAGTTGTTATGCCAAAGGATCATACATTTTCTCTCGGCTATACTTTTTCTTATAAATATCATCGACAAGGATATGCTTTTGAAGCCTTAACTGTTTTGACTGAACATCTTCACAAGATGGCTCCGGAATGGGAGTTTATTAGTTTTACAGAATGTGAAAATATAGCTAGTATTGAATTGCTTAAGAAATTAGGATATAAGAATCTTGGCTATGTTCCAAGTCTGGATTCTCAAGCATTCGGCAAATGGACTACAATGGACACGGAGGAAGAATTTGCTCATCTGGGCAAATAACTTCTGGTTGCCTAAACACTTATTACCACAATACAACAGAATAACCCACACTGCGTCAGAGTATATAGAAAAAAATCAGCGGCAGATGCCTCCACGGTCACTGCTGCAGGAAAAGGATGGATAAAACTATGAAATTTATTTCCTGGAATGTAAACGGACTTCGTGCCTGCATGCAAAAAGGATTTTTAGATTTTTTCAATGAAGTGGATGCAGATTTTTTCTGTGTCCAGGAAACAAAATTACAGGAAGGGCAGATTGCCCTTGATCTCCCCGGCTACCATCAGTTCTGGAATTACGCCGAAAAAAAAGGCTATTCCGGCACTGCCATTTTTACAAAACACGAACCACTCTCTGTCTCTTATGGCATCGGCATCCCGGAGCATGACCATGAGGGGCGTGTCATCACATTGGAATACGATGCTTTTTATCTGGTTACCTGTTACACTCCGAATTCCCAGAACGAACTGGCAAGACTTCCTTACCGCATGCAGTGGGAAGAAGATTTTCTTGCCTTTCTGAAAAGGCTCGACGAGGTAAAACCTGTCATTGTCTGTGGAGATCTGAATGTTGCACATGAAGAGATCGATTTGAAAAATCCAAAAACCAACCGCAAAAATGCCGGTTTTTCCGATGAGGAACGTGCAAAGATGACCACTCTGTTAAACTCTGGATTCACAGATACTTTCCGCTATTTTTATCCGGATAAAGAGGGCATCTACTCCTGGTGGTCTTACCGGTTCAAGGCTCGTGAGAAGAACGCTGGATGGCGTATTGACTATTTTATCACTTCCAGATGTCTTGACGAAAAGCTGCAGTCTGCCGGAATCCATACGGAAGTGTACGGCTCTGACCATTGTCCGGTGGAACTTGTTGCAGACGTCTGATGCAGCGATAATATGTGTTTTAACGTCATTTCACATAAGAAAAAAAGAAAGAACGTAATCCGCTCTTTCTTTTTTTCTCTTTCAGACTTTTTCTATGATTCTTCACTACTATCTGTTTTTCCTGTATCTCTTTCCTGCTGCAAACAGCGCACCGCATCCTGCACAGAGAATGAGCGTCCATACCATCCACATGGAACTGTCTCCTGTTTTTGGCGATCTGCCTGTCAGAGTGATATTCACATCCTCATATACCAAGGCATAGGTTGAGAAACCATCTGTTGCAAATGTAAACTGATTTGTGGCTGCATCGTAAGTTCCATCGATCAGTGTTGCCACACCATCATGGATTCTGACGATCCTGTAAATGCGTTCAATACTGCTGTCATGGTTCACAAGGTTCTGCGGAATTGTGATTGCTATATACATTGGTGCGGATAAATCCGTAATCTGGCGATCCTCCCTTCCTGATATTTTGAATGTTAAATTAAGATTTAAGCATTGTCCGATCACATTGTTTCCAAGAACACTCTGAATGAGTGCAATCTCTTCTTTTGTTGGTGTCATGCCGGATGCGCTCAAAACAAACTGCGTCTTGTTTCCGGCTTTTACTGCCTTGTTCTCGTCTTCACTTAACTTTGCAAGATTCAGCAGCTGATCCGTTGCACTTGCGATATTGATTGCAGGGACTCCCTCTCCGCTTACTGACTGTGCAGTTATCGCATTATCTGTAGATCCCGCAGCCGAAGAAGCAGTTGTGGAAGATGTATTGGAACTGTTTTCCGTTTTTGCATTACCATTATCCGCTTTCTTTGCTGTTTTCACAATAAAATAAGTTGAGAACTGATTTGTCTCAAAAGTCAGCGTACCATCTTCCGACATAGACGTTGTAAGTTTTGTGAGGTTTCCGTTATGCTCCCTTACAACCTCATATCCTGCCGCCGTGTCATAATCAGCCACTTTTAGTTTCATTTTCACAGGCTGGCTGAACTGCGTGACTGGAGTCTCCCAGCTATTTCCATTTCCCTTGCTGACAATCTGGTCTAAAGTCAGGTTTACTGCTTCTGCACTTACTGCATTTGCTACCTGTGCAAGTGCATTTGTTGTATCTTCATTCGAGTCAGCCACAGTAAGACGCAGATTTCCACTTGGAGCTGCGTTTGCTCCATTTTCAAAAGAAGCAGAAGATACTTTTGTTGCTGATGTATTAATTTCATCCGATGTCTGTGTGAAGATTCCTTTAAAATGCACGTTGGTATCCGGCATTTTGAAAGTGAAGGTTGATACCTCCGTCTGTGGTGCCAACGTAACTCCATTGATGGAAGCCCCTGACAACTGATAACCATAATCCGGGATCAACTTAATGGTAACAACATCATCTCTTTTTACCGCAAGATGCCCTCCGCTTTTATCTCCCGGATTATTTGCGAAATTAGAAAATGTCATTTGCGACACATCTTGACCATTGATTTTAATAATTTCCGCTGTTCCATGTTCGATCCTGCCATCTTCCCCATAGGTATCATCATACGCCCATGTAACAGTCAGGCATTTTCGATCGATCTGGATATGCTGAGTACCATTTACCGTGATAGCAGTATCTTCACTGGTTCCTACGGCCTGCGTTGCTCCGTGAAACTGTATCTTATACTCATCCTTCTTTTCCAGCTGTGCATATATGGATACAGATGTAACCGATTCATCCAATAAGCAAACCATTCCACTCTCATCAAATGTTGCTTTATTTTGATTTAACAGATCTGTAAGCGTAACAAACCCGGTATTATCTGGATTTACATATAATTCCAGTCCTGCATATAATTTCATGTTCTGATACGAACTCCATGCATTTCCTTCAAACTGCAAGCTTCCCCCTGTTGGCTGTGGCGGATTGCCACCCTGACTTCCACCACCTGCGGAAGTGTCTGTAAACTCAATATGACCGCCTGTAATTTCAATCGGAACACCATCTTTCACTTCTACGCCGTTTGGAATTGCCGCCTTATAAGTGCTACCTTGTGCATAAGTAATTTTAATATATACATTCTCACCCTGAATGGTATATTTAGACTTTCCCTGATTATCAGACGCTGTCAGCTCCGATATTTCTTTCCACTCAGCACTTGTACTGTTATCACGATAATTTGTAGAATATTGGATTGTACCATATTTATTTTTGTAAGTATCATCATAAGTCCCATTATCCAATGTAATCTCTACAGAATTACCGCTTCCTTGTCCTCCTTCATCCTCTGCCGACACATTCATCCCCGGCAGGACACCGAATATCAGTACCAATGTCAGCAGGACACTGACTGCTTTCTTCCACGCCTTTCTCATCTGCTTTTCCTCCTATACTACTTTTTTGTGCAATTTTGTTCTCCCATTTTGGGACTCTTCTCTACACTTTTCCGCTTCCGCCACATACCGTACATTTCTTCGCTCCATGACAGAGAATACAATCATCCGTGATCACACCCTTGCCATGACAAATAGAACACGTCTTTCTTCAGAACTCTGTTCGGTCGCTGCGATCGTCTGATCACTCACTTCTTTTCCACAGGAAGTTACAGTAAACAACATCACCGCAAGACAAAAAAAGACTCCCAGATCACGCACCTTATGTCTCATTCAAGCCTCCTATCTCCATAAAAGGAATATACTTGAAAAATCTTAACATAAAATTGCACGATCCGGGAGTTTACATATGTCTCAATCGTCACGATCAGCCTTTTTTTCCAGTTTCCATGTATAATAAAACTGGATCAGGCCAATCCTTGAATTTGTATCTGTTTTTTTGTTGAGCGATGAAATATATCGATATAACATTGCCCTCGAAATATAAAGCCTATTTGCGATCTCCTGCACCTCCTCATCCGATGCCAAAAGCATTTTCAACACCTCCTGCTCCCGTTCTGTCAGCGCATAGGTATCTGCAAATGCTGAAAAATAATCCTGCTCCTCTTCCTGTTTCCGCTCCTGATCAGGCAATTCCACATCCGTCTGTCCCATCACCGTGTAAATATAAATCGCAATGCTGATCAGCACAAATAACCCGATCGATGCGATCATGATCTTCGTACTGTCGCCGGACCGGATCAGTGCTACTGAAAAACTTCCAATGAGTATGGCGCAGAGATTGTTCACTGCTCTTCCCATGCCAGCCCAAAACTGCGGCACTCTCATATACCCCGCCAGCCGCACAAAACCGGTCGAGAAAAACACAACAAAGAAGCCTGCCGACAGATAAAATACGATCAGCCCAAGCAAAAAAGAGCCGCCGGAAACGATCACAAGTATACACACCGTGGAAAGCAACGTCACGCAGTACATGATAAGGTTCCTATATCTGCCTTTTCCATAATCAAACAATACGCCTGACACAAGTCCGCTGACCGCCAGGATCAGTCTTGGCCACTGTCCGATATCCATACTTCCACCTGCATGCCCTAATGTCACTGCATTGTCTAATGTTGCAAAAATACAGGTCATAAGGGCGATTGTGAAAATGAGCGTACCTGCCGCTGCATACGGATGTCTGATGGGATCTGACTCATATAGATTCCGCTCCATCAGGCTTTCTGCCACCTTCCTTTTCTCCACCAGAAAAAGAAGTGCCCAGAATGCCACAGTCAAAATCACTGCTTCCACCGCTGCATTATGGATCAGATTGTTTTCGAGAAACTGTAAAAAAAGTCCAGTTGCATACGATACCCCCACCGTTTCCGCCAGATGTTCTTCCATACCATAGCGGCACGCTGCCCGGTAGTGTACCAGACTTCCGGCTATTCCAAGCAGCACATATAAAATCAGTCCTGCTGCAAGTATGCTTCCATAACTCTGATGTACCTGGATCCCCCAAAGACATACAGCCGCGAGGACTCCGGCACCAGCACTGCCTGCCTTCTTTGCTCTTTCCCGCAGTTTACCATCCAGTATGCCAAACAGAAGAAAACCAACCGTACTGCTTCCGAGCACATAACTCTGTGCCAGCACCACTCCACCTGAATCCGTCTGAAATGCCATCATATTGTCAAATAAATATTCTGCTCCCAGAAACACATAATTAAATAACGCCAGAGCAATCATGATCTCAATTCGTTCTCTCTTCCAGAAAGTATTCTTCATTTGTTAATTCTGCCTTTAATTTTTATAAGATTTTTCCATAAGATTCCGTACAGAATTTCAGATGATGATTCCACCACCGGCAACATAATCGCCATCGTAAAGCACAACCGCCTGTCCCGGTGTCACTGCACGTACCGGTTCTTCAAATACACAATGGATCTGATCTTCTCCGGTACGTGTCACTTTACACATACTTCCACTGTGGGAGTAGCGGATTTTTGCCTTTAACTTCACTTCGCCTTCAATGTCTGGGATCGACATGAAGTTCACATGATCCGCATACAGTTCTGTCGTAAACACATCCTCATTCGAACCTAATACAACCTCATTTGTCTCCGGGCGGATCTCTGTCACAAACACCGGGTAACCAAGTGCAATTCCAAGACCTTTTCTCTGTCCTACCGTGTAATGTGTGATTCCTTTATGTCTGCCAAGTATTTTCCCATCTTTGGATACAAAATTTCCAGGTGGTGGTACAAGATTTCCACACTCTTTATCAATAAATCCTGCATAATCATCATCTGGAATAAAGCAAATCTCCATACTGTCCTTTTTGTGTGCAACCATCAGCCCGATTTCTTCTGCAATCTGGCGGATTTCGTCCTTATGGTAATCTCCGACCGGCATGAGTGTTCTCGATAACTGTGCCTGTGTCAGATTGTAAAGCGCATAAGTCTGGTCTTTTGCAGCTGTGACAGAATTTTTGATTGCATAGCGGCCATTTGGAAGCTGCTCAATTCTTGCGTAGTGTCCGGTCGCAATGTAATCTGCACCAATAGCAAGGCTCCGGTCTAATAATGCCTCCCACTTCACATAGCGGTTACATGCGATACATGGATTCGGCGTCCTTCCCTTCAGATATTCTGCTGTAAAATAATCCATGACATTCTTTTTGAATTCCTGCTTAAAATTCATGACGTAATACGGAATTTCCAGACGGTCTGCCACTCTTCGTGCATCATCAACAGCACTGAGTCCACAGCAGCCACCATTTTTTTCCTGTGTAAATTCATCCTCGTCCTGCCAGATCTGCATGGTTACACCGATCACATCGTACCCTTGCTTCTTTAACAAATATGCTGCAACGGAAGAATCCACGCCTCCCGACATTCCTACTACTACTTTTTTTGCCATAGTTTACCTCTTTTCCCGCCATAAAAAAATTATGAGAAACCCATTTTTCATGAGCTTCTCATAACATATCATGTCTTTATTTATTTTGCAACTGCTTAGGTTGTGGTATTATAGATTTCTCCAGTTGTATAATTGTATGTATACAAGCCTGACTTATTGTAAGTGTTGGCTTTCTCTGCCTCACTCTTCGCATAACTCTCGATCATACCTGCCTGAACCGAGGTCTGATAACCAAATCCGCCTGTCGTATGGAACAGGGATTTTACCGTGTTCATATCGGCTTTCTTAAATGCTGTCTCATCAATGGAAAGCTTATTGTCGGTTCCGATCGTGATTCCGACCATACTGAGCATGTTGGAATTTGCCTTTGTCAGATTGACCATGGACTTCGTACTTCTTAAGATGCTGTTGGTATTGGAATCCCCACCCTCTTTTAACATCTTGTTGTAGCTGTCCACAAAATCACTGACCGCCTTGTAAATCTTGTCTGTATCATACTCATAAGATACTTTTCCATCTTTATCTGTCGTCTGTTTCTTTGTAAACAGAGATTTATCTCCGTTTGTTCTCAGTGTCTCAGATGCTTTCTTCAAATCATCTGCAGCGCTCTCGATATTTGCAAGTGTCTTCGAAGAATCTTTGGAAGTCGATGTAGCAGCAGACACAGACGAAGATGACGGATCATCCGATGCCGCCTTTTTGTAATAAGCCTTCATCAGCTTTGTGTAACTTCCATTCCGGATCGTAGCATAGTCAGAATAATTAATGCCAAGTAAATCTGATGTTCCAAACATTGTACTTGTATTCGTCCTTCCTGAATTCAGGCTGGAAAACAGTACGCCGATGGAAGATGAATCGTATCCTGAAATTGTTGCCATATTTCTCACTCCTTTGATCAGCAGTCATCCGTGTAAAACAATATCACTGTGTAATCATGCATTTTCTCTCATGATTACCTTCTTTAATTATTACATCGTCATTTTAGCTTCATTTTATTAGTTTTTCAAGACCATTTCTGTAGTTTTGCACAAAAATTTATAATTATTCAACAATTGTTCATACTTTATTCACATATTACTGTTACAATGAACTCATAAATGAAACGGAAATAAGTTTTTAATACTTGATAAATTTTTTCATAATAGCCCAGATGCCTTTGGTATCTGGGCACTCCTCATTTCAGAGGTTTTTTCAGATGGCAGAACACCATCTGTTTTTTATATATTCTCAATCTGCCAGTCAATCGGTTCCACACCATTCGCCTGTAAAAACTCATTTGCCTTGCTGAAATGCCTGCATCCGAAAAATCCCCGGTACGCAGACAGTGGGCTTGGATGCGGCGCTGTCAGGATCAGATGCTTTGGATTGGTCAGCATCGGTATCTTGCTCTGTGCCGGTCTTCCCCACAGCATGTATACAATCGGTCTGTCCTGTGCATTCACAGCCTGGATGATTGCATCCGTAAACTGTTCCCAGCCATGTCCCTGATGGGAGTTTGCCTGATGTGCACGCACAGTCAATACTGTATTTAACAAAAGCACGCCCTGATCTGCCCATTTTTTCAGATATCCATTATTCGGGATATAACAGCCGAGATCATCATGCAGTTCCTTATAGATATTCTGTAAGGAAGGTGGTATTTCTTTCTGCTCCGGTAATACGGAAAAAGATAATCCGTGCGCCTGATTTACATTATGATATGGATCCTGCCCAAGCAAAAGCACTTTTACCTTGCTTAACGGCGTAAAATGCATCGCATTAAAAATATCGTCCGCTGGCGGATAAATCACCGCTTTACTGTATTCATCTCGGACAAACTGATATAACTCTTTATAATATGGCTTTTTGAATTCCCCCTGGATCTCATCCAGCCAGTCATTTGTGATCATTGACATTTTTGTTACCTTCTTAGAATTTCTCCTGCACTGCTGCATTTGTCCGGGACATCCAGTCTGCTGCCGGATGTCTCAGCGCCGCACCGGAACACCGCGGCCTGCAAGATAATCTTTCAGATCAGCGATTTCCAGCTCTTTATAATGGAACAGAGAAGCTGCTAACGCTGCGTCTGCTTTTCCTTCCGTCAGCGCATCATAAAAATGCTCTTTTGTTCCGGCTCCACCGGATGCGATTACCGGAATGGATACATTTTCAGCGATCATTCTGGTGAGTTCCAGATCATAACCGGCTTTTGTGCCATCACAGTCCATGCTGGTCAGCAAAATCTCCCCCGCACCCAGTCTGTCTGCTTTCATCGCCCATTCAACAGCATCCATGCCAACATCGATACGACCGCCATTTTTATAAATATTCCAACCGGAACCATCTTCTCTTCGTCTTGCATCAATGGCTACAACCACACACTGACTTCCAAATTTATCTGCGGCCTCACTGATCAGATTCGGGTTATTGATGGCAGATGAGTTGATGGAGATCTTATCTGCTCCCTCGCGGAGCAACGCCTTAAAATCATCTACCGTGCGGATTCCTCCACCCACGGTAAACGGGATAAATACCTTTTCTGCGACCTTCCGCACCATATCGACCACAGTCTCCCGCGCATCAGACGTTGCTGTGATATCTAAGAAAACCAATTCATCTGCTCCTGCTTTATCATACGCTGCCGCAATCTCAACCGGATCACCTGCATCCCGTAAGTTGACAAAATTAACACCTTTTACCACGCGTCCCTGATTTACATCGAGACATGGAATGATTCTTTTTGTAAACATTGACGTCCTCCTACAATTGTGCAAAGTTAGAAAGTATCTGTAATCCTACTGTTCCACTTTTTTCCGGATGGAACTGGCATGCAAAAATATTATCTTTCTCCACAGACGCATGGATATGTGTGCTGTAATCGATGGTTGCTTTGACAATTGCCTCTTCTCTGGCTTTTAAATAATAGGAATGGACAAAATAAACAAACGGACTGCCTTCCAGATTTTGAAACAGTCTTCCATTGTTCTGCAGATCCAGCGAATTCCATCCAATATTTGGAATTTTCAGTCCTTCCTGTTCCGGGATTCGAAGGATTTCTCCATCCAACAGATGTAACCCTTCCACTCCCTCAGACTCTTCACTTCCTTCAAACAAAAGCTGTAATCCCAGACAGATTCCCAAAAATGGTTTCTGTTCTGCCGCCACTTCATGAATGACCTTATCAAGTTCAAACTTCTTCAACTGACTCATGGCATCTCCGAAAGATCCAACACCCGGAAGGATCACTTTGTCTGCCTTTTTGATCTCATGAAAAGCTCTTGTGATCACGCACTCCTGCCCAAGAAACTGTAACGCCTTTTCTACGCTTTTTAAATTTCCTGCATCATAGTCAATGATTGCTATCATTCTGTCACCTCTGATAAGCCTGCCTTCTCTAATACTTTATAAATTTCTCTGGAATAAGTCTCTTTATTGGACAGTGCATACATGGTTCTTGCATCCTCTGCTGTCAATCCAAAATCCTGCTGTAATGCTGTCTCTGCTGCACTTTCAATCTTATCAAACTCGCCCCTGCATCCATAAGTCTCTGCATCCTGCAGATACTTGTCATATCGCTGCACCGTGCGGATCAGAGAATCCAGAGCCATATCGTAAACCTCTGCATCCATCATGCTCTCGTAAGCTTCATACTCTGCTGAAACCATAGCTGTAATACGATATTTCTCATAGGTATCCGTGTCTTTTTCCTTTACTTTCTCCCCTGCCACAGCCTGAAAAGCATCCGAATATCTTCCTTCTGCAAATGCCTGGTCTGCATCTGCAAAACTGTTTGAATATCCAAGTAAATGTGTGCCTGCCAGAACAAGTACCAGAATGGATGCTGCCATCACAAAAACGAGGATCACCGGCACTTTTGGCAGCGGCGGTGTGTTATCCGGTTCTGCCGGTGGCTTTGGTTTCTTCTCTTTCTTTGGTTTTACTTTTTTCTCTTTCGGCTGCTTTGGTGCTTTTTCTTTCTTCTTTTTCTCTTTTTTCTTTTTTTCTTTTTTGCCCTTCTTATCATCGTCCGAAGAACCTTCTAACTCTTTTAAGATGTCCATATCATCCATAGACATCTCAGTAACTGCAGGTTCAGCCTGCATTCCGGAAATTTCTTCCTCATCTGGTTCATCATCACCGAACAGTAATTTAGACAGCTTTGCCAGAAATCCCTGTTTCTTCGGCTTCTTTTCTTCTTTTCCCCCGTCATCCGGCTGCACTTCTGCTTTTGCATTGTCTGCCTCCGGTATTTCGGAATCTTCGCCTGTTCCACTCAGAATCCTCATTAATTCATCATCTTCATCCGATACCGCTTTTTCGTTTTCTGTTTCCGGATCATCCAGTCCAAAATCATCAATTCCGATATCATCGATTGCCAGATCATCAATTCCATCTTCACTGGCACCCTCATCATTTTTTACTTCGGCAGTATCCTCTTTCTGCTCTGCTGTTTTCTCCACTGCTGATGTTTCCATCTCTGCTGTATCATTTGCGGCTTCCTGATTCACGCTCTCCATGATCTGGTCAATATCATCAAGCATCGGCTGTGTTGCTTTTGTCACACCCTGTGAACTTTCGTCCCTGTCTAATTCTTGCTCGAACTGTTTTAAAAATTCATCGGGATCATTATCTTTCCGGAGTTCCTGTTCAAACTGATCCATAAACAGATCATTGGAATCCGGAATATCAATTGTCTCTCTTGTACTCTTCTGTGGCATTTGTTCTTTACTCTCAATTTCTTCTGGATTTACAGGATCACTGTCATTTAAATCAGATCTGCCATCGACGGCATTTAATAACTGATCCAGGTAATTTTCTGATTCATTCATGGTAATATTCTCCTGCTATTGATTTCTTTGTAACTATCATATATTTATTTTTCGATTATAGTAAATCAGGGATGTGAAAAAACTCACACCCCTTTTTCTGACTTAATCTACGCTCTTATCGATCAGATTGTCAATTGCCTCTACCAGCATACCGATCTCCGGCTTTGTCAACTGGGCATCTGCTCCTAACTGTTCTCCCTTTTTGCGCATCTCCTCATTCACAAGAGATGAAAAAATAATAAGTGGTATCTTCTTGATCTCATCATCTGATTTGCAGAGTTTTGTCAATCTGTGTCCATCCATGAGAGGCATCTCAATATCTGTGATGATACAGTGTACGTCCTGACGGACTGTTCCTTTATTCTTGAACTCAGTCAGCTTATCCCACGCCTCCTGTCCGTTCATTGTCATGATCAGATTCGTGTATCCTGATTTTTTCAGACACTCTGAGATCATTTTTCCAAGCAGTGGGGAATCCTCTGCAATGAGGATTGGAGAATCGCTTCTGTCTCTGGCTGTTCTATCCTCCACATCTGATACTTTCAGTCCGGTTTCCGGGCTGATGTCCGTAACTATCTTTTCAAAATCAAGGATCACCACTAATTTTCCTTCCAGCTTGATAACCCCTGTTGCAGCACTCTTATCTTCCGTGTTGATCGTAGAATCCGGTTTAATGATGTCCTCCCATGATACTCTGTGGATACCGATCACTTCATCTACATGGAATGCAATGTTTAATTTATTAAAGTTTGTGATAATGAATAAGCCCTTTTTCTCGGATGGTTCCATTCCCAGACACTTTTTCAGGTCAATAACCGTCATCATCGTATCACGCGGCATAAAAATTCCTTCCACACAAGGATGTGCATTTGGAACCGGTGTTACCTGCTGATAGGTAAGGATCTCCCTGATCTTTGCCACGTTGATTCCATAATAATTGTCACCTAACGTAAATTCCAGAACTTCTAATTCATTTGTACCTGACTCTAAAAGAATATTTGTATCCATTGTGTCTTCCTCCCACGTATATGTTCTCTTGTTTTTTAATTCGATTGGTTTTCATTATATATGAACCTCAGTCCGCAGTGCACGCCAGAAAAATCAGAGATTTTCCTGGCTGTCGGGCATTCGCCCTATCACTCTCGATATATACAGACCTCACCATGCAAGCATGTCCGGTCTGTATATTCTCGGTTGGCACTGCTCATTGCTTACGCACATTATATCATGAAGCAAAGCTTCATGATCGTTATCTACACTCGCTTCGCTCGGCAGTCTTTATTATATCATAACTCTTCCTATTTTTACAATTTTATTTCATAAGTTGTGTCATCTCTTGTCACATGGAGCACAATATCAGAAACTTCTGTCACGGAATCCGGTATCTCAAATAAAAGAACCGCTGATTTTGTTTCTCCCGCCGGGATCTCATCATCATAAGTTGAAAAATCCGTTGTCATGATCGTTGTATAAGCAGAAACCTGCGTACTCTCTGCTCCATCCGCAGAATAATCCGCTGTAAACTTTACCTTTGAAGTGAGATTATCCAGAGTAATACCCTCTTCTGTAGGATTGGTCATATCGATTTCAAGTGCCATAAACTGTTTTCCATTCGAGGCTCTTACATCAAGCACTTCCGACTCTGTATAGTTTCCGGCAAGGCTTACTCCTCCATAGGCAACTTCCAGTCCATCCGCTCCAAATACATCCTCCAGCGTATTTCCGGCTGGTGTCTCATCCATTATTTCTGTGCCATCCACACTCTCACTGCCTGTGACAGTTTCTTCCGGCTCTGTTTCTTCCACGCTCTGATCCACATAGACCAGACCATCCTTCTGATATGAATTATGCTTGGAAACAACGTGTACTGCATAATTGACGATCTGACTTTCCTCTGCCTCTGTGAGATCATATGCTTTCGTTCCACATCCTGTCAGCAAAAGCATACCTGTCAGACATAAGATTCCTTCTATCTTTTTTCTTCTCATACTGTATCATCCTCCGCCTGTCCGGAACCAATCCCTGTTTTTTCCGTGTCAAGTTCGAACCAGAATTCTACGCCATCTTCATGATTTAACACGCCACATTCCCTGTGAAATGACTCCATGATTGCCTTTACGATAGAAAGTCCTATTCCACTTCCACCATATTCCCTCGTTCTTGCCTTGTCCACTTTATAAAACTTGATCCAGACATTATCAAGATCTTCTTCCGGAATCTGTTTTCCGGTATTGAATACACTCACCCGGACAACACTGTCTTTTCTTGTGTACCAGATTCTGATCTTCTTATCAAATTCTGCATGGTGGATCGCATTGCTCAGATAATTTGTCACAACCTCTTCCACCTTGAATTCATCTCCCCATGCATCCATCGGTTCACTCTCATCAAATGTAACCGAAATATCGTTCTGCTCTAATAAAATAGAAGATGAATTAATAATTCCATGAATCAGTTCTGTCAGATTAAAGCGTTCCATTGGAACAACTTCATTTCCAAACTCTAACTGGTTTAAAGTCAGAAGTTTTTTGACCATCTGATTCATTTTATCCGCCTCGTCCATGATCACTTCACAGTAGAAATCACGGCTCTGTGCATCATCATTGATACACGCCTGCAATCCCTCTGCATATCCCTGGATCAACGCCAGCGGTGTCTTCAGCTCATGAGATACATTGGATAGAAACTCCTTGCGCATCTCATCGATTTCTGTTTTTTTCTCAATATCCTGTTTTAATTCGTTATTTGCACTCTTAAGTTCTGAGATTGTGCTTTCAAGCGCACATGACAACCGGTTAAAATGTTCACCGAGTTCATCTATCTCATTTTTTCTGTGTCCTTTGGAAACATACTTGGCATCAAAATCAAGTTCTGTCATTCTTTTTGATATGTCCGTGAGTTCTGAGATCGGTGTTGTTATCCTCTTAGACACAAACACTGTGACAATCGCACTGATCGCAATTGCCAGAACGCCCACGTAAACCAGAAACTGATTTGAAATTTTTGCACTCTCACGGATACTCTCCACTGCGGTACGCATCAGGATCAGATTTCCATTGGAAAGTGTTCCATAAAGAACCATGTACTCAGATGATAACCTTGTATCTGTCTGTTTCTGTATGACGTAATTGTCTGATCTCTGTAAGATCTCGGTCTGGTTTCTGTCATCACCAAACAAAATATTCATAAATTCCATCAGAATGACCTGATTGTCATTCACCGACGACCTCACGATCGCACGGTTGGAACTGATGATCATAACTGCAATATTACCATTGGCACACAGATTGTCAAAAGTGACATCAAACTCACTGGAATTCAGTTCACCTGTCTCACTGGCACCGTTGATCACATCATATCCGTCGATCAGCGAATCCTGCTTATTCAACATATAATATTTTTCCAAAAAGGAAGTATTGATAAACCAGCATAACATAATCGTCCCTGCTACAAGTCCGACTAATATCACTGCAAGTTCGCGGGTCAGTGACCCTTTTTTATCTCTTTTCATATTATGACAACCATCCTGTAATGTCAATCAGTTTTGCAAATAATCGTCAATACCCTACTCCACTATAAACTTGTAGCCAACACCCCAGATTGTCTTGATATACTCCCCTTTTTCCCCGATTTTGGCACGGAGTTTTTTGACATGTGTGTCAATTGTCCTTGCATCTCCAAAGTAATCATAATTCCACACGTTGTTCAATATCTTTTCACGGGATAGTGCAATTCCCTGATTCTCCATAAAATAGTCCAGCAGTTCAAATTCTTTAATACTTAATTCGATCGGTCTGCCATCCACGGTCACAAGATGCGCCGTCTTATCCAGTTTAATACCGCCCGCCTCAACAAATTTTTCATCATTTCCGGCAGTCAGTCCGCTTCTGCGAAGCAGTGCATTTACCCTTGCCACAAGGATTTTCGGTGAAAATGGTTTGGAAATGTATTCGTCCACTCCAAGTTCAAATCCGGTCAGTTCATCGCTCTCATCGCTTTTTGCAGTCAGCATAATGATCGGAACTTTGGATGTTTCACGCACTTCACGGCAGACATCCCATCCGTTGATCTTTGGCATCATGACGTCTAAAATAATCAGTGCGATATTCTTTTCTTTATAAAATATATCCAGTGCCTCCTCACCGTCTCCGGCCTCCAGCACCTCATAGTCTTCCCTCACCAAAAAGTCGCGGACCAGTTTACGCATCCTGCTCTCATCATCTACTACAAGAATCTTTAATCTCTCCATATCGTCCTCCGGTTACGTCTGTTCTCTGTTAAAAATATCACGATTTTATGGCTAATCTGTGAAATCTGTCTGTTCTGTATCCACCTGGATCCCAAGTTCCTGTTCTTTTTCGCTCACTGCCTTTTCCCGCTCCGTCAGTTCCTGCTCCCAGGATGCATAACGGTTTAAAAGTTTCGACTGATAGTCCACGATCGTCGGACTGTCGCTCGTCAGTGTCATGGCAAACATTGCCACAACGCACACCACAAGGATTGCATTCACGCACAGGGAAATCTTCAATTTCCCGGAGGACTCTGTCTCTAATGCCTTCCTGTCGATCTTTGCAAGATTTTTTTCACGCTGTCTCGCCCTGACCGCCCGCACACGTTCCTTCTGTGCGATCTCACGCTTCTGCTTTTTTAAGCTTTCCTCAAGTCTCGGATGTGTGACCGGAATCGGCAGGATATCTTCATTTTTGATAAAAGGAATTGTCGTCAGGTATTCCTGCAGATCCTTTAAATAACTGTATCCGACTGCTGTTTCAAACAGTTTCTGTCCGATCATTTTGTTATAAACCTGCAATATGACCTCCGGATCACTCATATCGGTCTTGGTCTTGATATATCTGATCCCCTCGATTTCCTTTTTCGCCTGTTCTGCTTCATCCTTATTTTCAAAAGAAAATCCACCAACGCTCACTCTCTGCGTATTTTCCGGCATTTGTTCTTCCTCCGTTCCATTTACACTTCCTAAGCACATGTTATTTTTATTATAAAAAATAACTTTACAGTTTGCAAGTTTTATCCGTGCAGATATAGAATACTCTCCTCCGGGATAGCGAGATACTGCGGCATTTTTTCCTGATATTCTTTCTGCCAGCTTTCTTTCGGGATTTTCCACCAGACATCATGTTCGAAAACAACCACCAGTTCAAAAGGATCGTCGAGGATCTTTCCGTTTTGGCACTCCACCAGATTTTCACGCTGTCCATTCTCCGGCAGTCTTAAATAATGTGCGCGGATGCCGATATGTGTCGTATTTTCCGGGATCATGCCCTTTACGCAGACCGTTGTATTCCAGTTTGGCAGAACCATCGTATGGTCGTCCACTCTCTCGATTTTTTCAATATTTTTGCAGCCTGTCAGCTTCGCTGCCGCCGGTGTGCCGGGATTTTTAAAAATCTCTTTTGTGATACCAAATCCCGCCTGTCTGCCATCCTCCACGATCAGCATATGCTCACAGAAACGGTAGATCTCATCGCGGCTGTGCGTCACCATCAGAATGTCTTTGTCATAACCGGACAAAAGTTCCAGCAGTTCCAACTGCAGTTTTTCTTTCAAAAATGCGTCCAGCGCAGAGAAAGGCTCATCCAGCATCAAAACCTCCGGGTCTGACGCAAGGATTCTCGCCAGCGCCACACGCTGCTGCTGCCCGCCGGATAATTTTCCCGGATAAGAGGATTTTAACTCTGTCACATGCAGCAGTTCCATATAATCTGCCGTCTGTTTTTTTATCTCCTCCGCAGACATTTTCTGACCGGGACGATATTTGAAACCAGCCGCAATGTTCTTCTCCACCGTCATGTTCGGAAACAGTGCATAATTCTGGAATAAATAGCCGACATGTCTGTCCTGCACGCGCAGATTGATCTTTTTGCCGGAATCAAACAATACCCTGCCATTCAAAACAATTTTCCCACGATCCGGTGTCTCAATGCCGGCAATGCATTTTAACGTCATGCTCTTGCCACAGCCGGACGCACCGAGGATTCCGGTGATTCCCTGTTTTCCTTCGGTATCAAAAGAAACAGACAGCACTTTGTCATTTAGTTTTTTTTCGATCTCCACCTGTAAACTCATCTTTTTTTCTCTCCACGCAGATTCATTCCTGCCACGATGAGCAGGGAAAAAGCAACAATGATCAACACGTATTTTCCTGCGGTATCCATATCCCCGGCCGCCACCTCAGAATAAATGGCGAGTGGCAGTGTCCTTGTTTTTCCTGCAATATTTCCGGCGATCATCGCAGTCGCTCCGAATTCGCCGAGCCCTCTTGTGAATGCGAGCACGCCGCCGGAGAGGATTCCCGGTCTTGCCTGTGGCAAAATAATTTTCCAGAAAATGGTGCGTTCACTCATGCCAAGCGTCCTGCCCGCATAGATCAGATTTGCATCGACCTGCTCGATCGCGCCTCTCGCCGAGCGGTACATCAGTGGAAACGAGATCACGACAGCCGCCAGAACGGTTGCCTGCCAGCTGAACACGATTTTATAATGAAATACTTTTTCTAAAAAGATACCGGCCGGTCTTTTTGCTCCAAACAGATAAAGCAAGAAAAAGCCCGCTACGGTCGGAGGCAGTACGAGCGGCAGTGTCAGCAATCCATCCAGCCATGCTTTTGCTTTTGTGGAACGGACGGACACAACGCCCCGTGCTGCCCAAAGCCCCAGAAAAAATGTGATGATGATCGATACGACCGATGTTTTTAACGAGATCCATACCGGTGAAAGATCCATTTTTATGCCTCCTGAATTACTATCCTGTCTTATTCCTGTGCGTTGACAGAAAATCCTGCCGCCTTGAATACGTCTAGCGCTTCACCGGACTGTAAAAACTCCATGAATGCATCTGCTGCGTCTTTGTTCTTTGTCTCTTTTAACTCTGCCACCGGATAAATGACTTTGGAAACACTTCCCTCCGGTGCTTCTGCCACAACTGAAACCTTGTCAGTCATGGAAGCTGCGTCTGTTGCGTAAACGATCCCGGCGTCTGCACTTCCCTCAGCCACCCAGTTTAATACTTCTGTCACGTTGGTTCCAAGACTTAATTTACCTTCCACACTGCTCCAGAGATCCAGATTCTCCAATGCCTCTTTGCCGTACTGTCCTGCCGGAACACTCTCCGGATCACCGATTGCGATCATATCTGCATGCACGATGTCCTCAAAAGAAGTGTAGCTGCTCTCATTTCCTGCCGGCACGATCAGAACGATTTTATTTTCCAGAAGATCCACAGACGCATCCTCTGCGATATAGCCCTCCTCCTGCAATGCCTCCATCTGTTTTAACGCTGCGGAAAAGAAGATGTCCACATCTGCGCCAGCCTCGATCTGTGACTGTAATTTTCCAGAGCTGTCATAAGTCCCTTCAATGGATACTTCCGGGTACTGTTCCTCAAACATTGGGATCAGATGCTCTGTAAAAGATTTTTCCAGACTTGCGGCTGCCGCCAGTGTGATCGTTCCCTGAATGTCTGCATTCTGTGCTGCATCGGATGTCTCTGTTGTCACAGTTTTCTCTGTGCTTTCATTCTGTGCCAGAGCATCTGTGTTTGTATCTGCTCCTTTATTGCTGCCACAGGCTGCAAGTCCTGCTGTCATAGCTGTCAGTAATAGAACTGCTGTCAACTTTTTCATCATTTTTCCACATCTTTCTTCTGATTGTTTTTATATAAAACTGCAAATTGTTTGCAAATTTATGATTCTTTTATTTTCCCGCACAATTTCCGGTATTTCCCTTTAAAATATCAATTCCATGCGTCAGTGCACCGATCGCATATTCCAGACACTCTCTTACCGCCTTCGGGCTTCCCGGTAGGTTGACGATCAATGCCTCTTTCCGGATTCCCGACACGCCTCTGGAGAGCATCGCCCTCGGCGTGATCTGCAGGGAATAATAGCGCATGGCTTCTGAGATTCCCGGTGTTTCGCGTTCAACTGCACGCATGGTTGCCTCCGGCGTATTGTCTCTTTTGGAAAAACCTGTTCCGCCTGTCGTTAAAATCAGATCCGCTTTATCTTCATCCGAAAGTTCACACAACAGTGCTGTCAGCGTGTCTCCATCATCCGGGATGATTTTTTTGAAAACCACCTCATAGCCCTCTTTTCCCACAATTTCTTCGACCGCCGCTCCGCTCGCATCCTCCCGCTCTCCCTTAGAAGCGGTATCGCTTAACGTGATGACTGCCGCCCGGTACTGCACATGAAACTCATCCCCGACACTGATTTTTCCGCCGTGAAGCACTTTCGCAAACACGCCGTTCGTCGGCATGATGCACTCTCCCATCTTCTGAAAAATCTCACAGCCGTGATGACATTCTTTTCCGATCTGCGTTAATTCCAGCACCACATCTTTGCACGTAAACCTTGTCCCGACCGGGAACTTTGTAAAATCATAGCCGCTCACGACGAGATTTTCTCCGAAAGCCCCATCTGTAACCTCTGCACCACGCGCCTTAAATGCGGCGATCGTTTCCTCTGATAATAAGGAAATCTGCCTGTGCCAGTTTCCTGCATGGGCATCTCCCTCAATGCCCCAGTTTTCCACAAATACTGCGGATTCTATATTTTTCTTCTGTGTGCCACGCTTTTCACTGATGCACACAGCCCTTACTTTTCCCATTTAAAAACCCAGCCTTTCCCACAACCTGCAAAGATTGTGTCTCTGTACTAGCCTCCAATTTCAGACATTTCTCTGTGTTCTGTCCGCTCCGGCTCATTGATTTCCCCAAAATGATGGCACTTCGGTTTTTGTGTGATAGTCTTTTCAATCTGCGCTTTTAACTCTGCATCCGAAACGCCGTCTCTTAACAGCGTGCGCAGCTCCATTCCTGTCTCATATTGCAGACATGGTTTTAAAAAACCGTCCGCCGTCATGCGGACACGATTACATCCACTACAGAATTTATGTGAAATTGCACTGATAAATCCAATTTTTCCTTCAAATCCATCAATTTTCCAATAATGTGCCGGTCCGCTTCCAAGTTTTTCCACGCACGGTCTGATCGTCCCATAAGTTTCACAGAGTATCTGCCTTACCTCTTCCTCTTTTAATGTATGTTTTTCTTTTCCCTGACCGATCGGCATCAGTTCGATAAAACGGACATTTACACCGTCTTTTGCAAGTTCTGCCAGCGCAAGCAGCTCCTCTCTGGTCTGGTGCATCAGCACACAATTCACTTTTACAGAGATCCCTGCCTGTTTTTGCGCCTTTCGTATTCCCCGCAGCACAACTTCCAGATTACCATCAAAGGGATTCCTGTCCACATGGCATCCACCTGTGAGTGAATTGTAATGTTCCGGGTTTAATGTATCCAGACTGATATTCACACCATCGAGTCCCGCTTTTACAAGACCATCCAGCTGTTGTTCCAAAAGGATCCCATTCGTCGTCAGTGTCACTTTTCCCATGCCGCATTCCTTTTTCAGCCGGAAAATAAGTTCTTCAATATGTTCCCTCACCAGAGGCTCACCCCCGGTCAGCTTAACATTTTTGATCCCGAGACTGCGGTAAATTCCCGCTAATTTCACGATCTCGTCATAAGTCAGAAGTTCTTCCTGTCTCAGATACGTCTTACGCGTCTGCGGCATACAATAAATACAGCGCAGATTACAGCGGTCTGTGACCGAAATGCGGATATAGTCGATATTGCGGCTGTATTGATCTAACATTGTTCTCTTTCCTTAATTCGCTCAAAAAGTCCGGATTTTCCACCGTCTTTTTTTTCTAAATGAACGTCAAAAATTTCCATTGCGCGGTCCATTGCCTTGCACATGTCATAAATCGTCAGAAGCGCCACATTCACGCCCATCAGCGCCTCCATCTCCACTCCGGTCTTCCCGGAAACTTTGACCGTGCACAGTGCCTTTATGATGTTTTCCGCTTCCTTTACCTCAAAATCAACGGTACATTTATTCAAGCAGAGCGGATGACACATCGGGATCAGATTTGACGTCTGTTTTGTTCCCATAATTCCTGCCACACGCGCTACGGTCAGCACGTCACCTTTTTTTGCCGTGTGGGTGACAATTGCGGACATGACCGCGTTATTCACACGGATTTTTCCGCTCGCCACCGCAATGCGCTCTGTGATCTCTTTTCCGGAGACATCCACCATCACGGCATTGCCATTCTCATCAAAATGATTCCATTCCATACCTCTTTAAACCTTTCCAAAAGAACAGTCCGGGAATCTGCACTCTGCACATCCGAGGCATAAGCCACCATGTCCCAGCACATAAAAATCTTTGGCTTTCACCGGGATCTCGGCCGCAATCCTCGGCAGCATAATGTCAAAAATAGTGCTCTTTGCGTACATCACGCAGCCCGGCAGTCCCATGACCGGCGTGCCGTCCTCAAAATATCCGAGCAGAAACATAGCTCCCGGCAGCACCGGCGCACCGTAGTTGACGATCTGCGCTCCCGAACGCTTAATTGCTCCCGGCGTGCGGTCGTCCGGATCAACGCTCATGCCTCCGGTACATAAGATCATATCCACACCTTTTGCTTTGTACTCTACTATTTTTTCCGTGATAAGCGCCTCGTCATCCCCCGGATAACAATGCTCTACCGTATCAATGCCATAGGCTTTCAGCTTCTCAATGACCACATCGGAAAAGGTGTCCCGGATCAGTCCTTTTGCCACCTCACCGCCCGTCGTGATGAGCGCTGCCGTCTTTAATTTATAAGGAATCACATTGATAAGCGGCTCTTTGCCCGCACACCGTTTTGCTGCTTCCATTTTCTCTTTCTCAATGATCAGTGGGATAATTCTGGTTGCCGCAAGCTTCGCCCCCTTTTCCACCGGGGTGTAGGAATGTCTCGTTGCGATCATCATCTCACCAAGTGAATTGACTGCCAGGAGTTTTTCCACATTGATTGTTAAAATTCCGTCAATGTCCGAGGTCAGCTCGATTTTCCCCTCTTTCGGCTGGGAGGCATGCATATGTTCTCCCTGACAGATCTCACGCAGGATCTCTGCCGCCTCATCCTCGTGAAGCATGTTTTCGTTCTTCTCCCACACATAGAGATTTTCTTTTCCCATGGATAATAACACCGGGATATCCTCTTCTGTCACAATATGCCCCTTGCGGAATCTTGCGTCTTTCGTGACACCCTTTATAATCTGCGTCATGTCATGACATAAAACATGACCGACCGCTTCCTCTGTTTTAATTAATTTCATTGTTTTTCCTCTTATTTTGTCTTGGCGTTCGGGTAAATGTGCGCCATCTTTGCGTCATCATAATGCTCATCCATGTACACCTGCCAGTTCTGCGTCGCTTCCACCTGTCTGCCTCTCTCATCATAGCGTATTAGCGCCATGCAGGACACCACAACATTGCAGCACATAAATACGATCAGCATCCATGTCACTGTCTTACCGATCACGACAGGAATTTTTTCTATCCATCCTGAAATTTTCGGATACAGAATCTTAAACCACACAACGGCTGCGATTCCCCAGAAAAAGCAGTACAACAGGTTAATCCTTCCGCCGAGGTTAAACGGCATCCAGCTGTAATCCCAGAATACTTTTCCAAATACCAGCTCCGTGAACACACTGCACAGATACTCGTAAGCACCGCCTAAAAAAGTGCCTGTCCAGAACAGAAATCCATCACTTCTGTCCTTATATTTATATAACATTGCTGTCACCATTGCAATCGCAAGTCCCCACACGATACTGAATGGTCCCCACACCACACTGCTGCGGCTCATCCATACCCCTGCTGTGATGCGGCAGAAAATCGTCTCCGTGATATCTCCCAGGAATGCTCCCACAAAAAATAACATCACGATTTTATAAAAATCACAGCCCTTTGCAAAAACGGTTTTATCCTTTGTGACCTTTTCCACAAAGCTTGCCTTCGGGTAGGCTTTTGTCATTCGTTTTTCAATCGATCCTGCAATCTTATTGCCAAGCCTGATGCGGAAACGATCGATTTTGTTATTTGCTTCCAGCCACTTCTCCGGGTGTCTGCTCTTTCCTGTCACAAGCAGATAGGAGGCGAGTACATCCACCACAAGCACACCGATCAGCACCAGCAGAACAATATGTACCAAAAGCTGTGGCAGTATTGCAAGCAATCGGAATACCCACCGGTTGGCATACTTCACCACAACATAACCCAATGCACCTTTTATCAGTGAAACCGGGAGACAGATGTAACCGTCTAAGTTCCATTTACTCTTACTATAATCCCACCAGCGTTTATGATAAAACCTCTCAATTAACTTTCCAGCGACGAACTCTGTAACTGCTGCATACAGGGATGCAAATAAAAAGAGCCATAGCCCGGTCAGTTCCTGCAAGCCCACAGACATTGCAACAGCTCCCACACCGTACAGGATACATAACGGGCCATTTACCAGCCCACGGTTGGAAAATTTCCGGTGCATAAATGTTGCCGCGGCTGTCTCTAACACCCAGCCCGCAAAAGAATATATAAAAAATAGCCACAATAAATCATATCCGGTAAACTGTATCATTCGTATGTCCTCTTCCTGTTTTTTCTTCTATATAAACATAGATATTTTTCTCGAATACACTCTTAGATTATATAGAAGCCGCCACTTTTCTTCAAGTAAATTTAAAAAGCCTTTGCAGAAAATTCTTTCCACAAAGGCTTTTCAATCACTTAAATCAAGAAAAAAATAGAGCGGGTGATGGGAATCGAACCCACGTATCCAGCTTGGAAGGCTG